>ENA-UONV01002530-UONV01002530.1-human-gut-metagenome-genome-assembly--contig:-CS4-NODE-2530-length-13305-cov-5.257358_pt1 | contig 13305 bp, 3 predicted proteins | sample MGYA00242461_ERZ724008 | MGnify/ENA metagenome assembly ERZ724008 | reverse complement strand
TGGCCAAGGAGGAGAACGATGCGGCGCGCCAGTCTATGCTCGACTACCTGAAGGAATATGGGACATACCAGCAGAAGAAGCTGGCCATCGCCCAGGAATACGCGGAGAAAATCCGCAAGGCACAGGAGGCGGGCAACTTGGGTGAGGTACTACGCCTCGGCCGCCAGCAGAAAGAAGAGACTGCCGCCGCCGAGATTGCCAGCCTGAAGGCGGATATCGACTGGGACGGCCTTTTCGGCAATTTCGGCGGGCTGCTTGAAGAGCAGCTGCGCCCCACGCTGGTGAAGCTGCGGAAGTATGCCGCCTCCGACGAGTACCGGAATGCCGGTGCCGAGGACAAACAGGTGATCAGCGAGCTGATCGCGAAGCTGGAGGACCGGAGCGCGGGCGGTATCAACCGGAACATGTTCAAGGACGTTTCCCGTGACCTTTCTGCCTACCAGACGACGCTGCGTGAGCTGACAGAGGCCAAGGAAAGGGAGAAGGCCGCCGCTGACGCTTTGGTGGTGGCGCAGGAAAAACAGAAGAAAGCCGCTGAAAGCGGTGACCCCTCCGCCATGAAGGAAGCGGAAGAACTGGTGGCTACCGCGCAGGAAGCTTTCGACGCCGCCTCGGCGAGCGTGGCCACCCTGACAGAGGCGAACGACAAGGCGGCGCAGGACCTGCGCACGTCCAGCACGAACGCCGTTTCATCCCTTACCGGGCTTGCCGAGGGGCTCCAAAGCCTGAAGTCCGGTTCCCTTGCCGGCGTGGCCCAGGGGCTCGGCAAACTGGGCGAGGCGACGAAGAACATGGGCGGTGTGATGGGTACGGTAGGCAGTACCCTTGCCGAGACGTTTTCAAACGGCGGCATCATCGGGCAGATCATCGCGGCGGTGCTTTCCATCCTTGACGTGCTGAAGGAAGGAATCGGTACGCTGGTAAGCGGTATTCTTGATTCCGTGCTCGGTGCGGTGAACGGTATCCTGGAGAACATCCTTTCCGGTGAACTGTTCACGCAGATCGGCAGCTCACTTTTCTACGGGGTGAGGGACATCCTGGACACGGTGACCTTCGGCCTGTTCTCCTCGCACGGCAATGCCAGGGAGGTGAACGCGCTGGTGGATCGGCTGACCGAATCGAACAAGTACCTGACCACCGCCATCGAGAAGCTGACCGACGAGATGGCCAGCTCCGGCGGCGCACGTTCCACCGAGTACTACCGGAGTGCCTACGAGAAACAGCAGCAGAAAATTGAGAACGACCGCCAGATGCTCGCGGCAAAGATGGGATACCACAGTTCGCACCACTCGAACAACTACTACATCGGTAAGGCCATGGGCAGCGGTGACTGGGACACGGTTTCCGCCTACCTGGGCAAATCGGTGCGGGATACCGATTCCCTCTGGAGCCTTTCCCCCGAGGAACTGGCCCGGCTCCAGGAACTTCCCGACATCTGGGAGAAACTCCATTCGGGCAAGTACGACCAGAGCCAGTGGCTTGACGAGTACGTCTCTGACGCGAACACGCTGCTGGAACTCCAGAGGCAATGGCAGGAAGCCATCACGGACACCTCTTTCGACGGTATCCGCAGCGGCATGAAGGACCTGCTGAAGGATTTCGAGACGGACTCGAAAGACGTGATCGCGAGCGTGGACGAGTTCATGGAGAACGCCATCCTGAAATCCATCGTGAACGGCACCTATTCGGACGAGCTGAAGAAATGGCAGGAGACGTTCGCCGAGTTCATGAGCGACGGTATCCTGTCGAAGGAGGAAGCCGACACGTTGCGCACCCGGTACTCGGACATTTTCGAGCGTGCCCGTGCCAAGAAGGAGGAGATGTTTGACACTGCCGGCATCACGGAGGAGGGTAAATCCACAACGCAGACCGGCCGCGCCGGCGGCTTCTCGGCCATGTCGCAGGACCAGGGCACTAAACTGGAAGGCATGTTCACTTCGGGCCTGAACCATTGGGTAAGCATTGACGAGAAGACCGAGGACGTGGCGGGCCGCATGGCCAGCGCCGAGGGACACCTGGCTAAGATTGCGGAGAATACCGATAAAAGCGCCGGTTTCCTCGGCGAGATAAAGGAAGATATAAAACGAATCATACGTGACGGACTAAGAATGAAATCATCATGAGCATGGAACCAATCATGGGCGGGCTGTTCCTTATCAACGGCACCGATATCTGGACGGAGTACGGCGTATTCCTGACCGAAGAGAAGCGCGGCGGGCGTGACAACCTGAAAGCCATCCTTGCCGCGAGCAAGACGAAAGCGCACACCGCCGTGGACATACGTGAGGAGAACGGGGAGAAATATTCCGACATTCTGACAGTGGCCAACGAAGCGCGCGACATCACGCTGACCTTTGCCCTGTATGCCCCGGGTAAAGGGGAGTGGCTGAAGAAATACATGTCCTTCATCTCCTTCCTGAAAACCGGCGACAAAGGCTGGCTCTCGCTGTATTTCCCGCAGCTGGAGCTGACATTTCGCGTGCATTACCTGGATTGTCCCGGCTTCACCCCGCTGACCTACCTCTGGCGGGAAGGCGTGCAGGCCGGCCGCTTCAAGGTGAAATTCCGCGAACCCGAACCAATCATTTAAACAACGTTCAAACACCATTCGAACATGCTTTTAACGGTATATGACAGTAACAGGCAGGCGAAGGCGGTCCTTTCCCCGGACGACAGCTCGACGCAGGTGAAGGCGATCCAGTCGGACAACGTGCTGACGCTCTCCTTCACCCTGTACGAGTATGTGGCGCTTGAGGTGAACGACTACGTGGATTTCGAGGGCGAGCGCTACTGGCTCCAGGAGCGTTACCTTCCGGACGAACGCAGTACGCAGGAGTGGAAATACGACGTGAAGTTCTACGGCATCGAGAGCCTGATGAAACGTTTCCTCGTCCTGAACGTGGTGGACGGCGACCCTGAGCCGGTATTTACGCTGACCGCCCCGCCACGGGAACACATGGCCCTGATTGTGAAGTCCATCAATGACGGCATGGGCGGCATCACCGATTGGAAAGTGGGGCGTGTGGAAGGTACCGAGAACGTGGTCATCGACTACGAGGGGAAGTACTGCCCTGACGCGCTGAAGGAACTTGCCGGCAAGGTGCCGGGCGCCGAGTGGTGGGTGGAAGGCCAGACTGTGAACCTTTGCCGTTGCGAACACGGTGAGGAGGTTACCCTGTCCTACGGCAAAGGGCTGACGGAGCTTTCCCGCGACAAGGCCGACGGCGCGAAGTTCTACACCCGCCTGTTTCCGATCGGCAGTTCCCGGAACATCGACCCGGAGAAATACGGCCACAGCCGCCTCCAGCTTCCCGACGGTGCCAAATATGTGGATGTGGACACGGACAAGTACGGCATCCACCACCACTACGAGAAGGACGCCTTCGCGGATATCTATCCCCGCCGCGTGGGTACCGTGACCTCTGTACGCAGCGCGCAGGTGACGGATGAGGACGGCAACCCTTTTGTGATCTGGTATTTCCGGGATGACACGCTGAACTTCGATCCCAACGCTTACGAACTTGCCGGCAAGGTGAAACGTGTCTCCTTCCAGGAAGGTGGCGAACTTGCCGGTCTTGGCGAGGAAGAGGACGGCACCTACTATTTCGAGGTGAACTTCGACAGTGACACCCGCGAGTTCGAGATCATCACCATCTGGCCGTATGATGACGACACGCAGCTTCCCGGTGACCGCCTTGTCCCGAAAGCGGGTGACAGGTATATCCTCTGGAATATCCGCATGCCTGACGAATACTACGCGCTTGCCGAGGAGGAATACCTGACGGCGGTGAACAGGTACAATGCGGAGAACGCCGTCGACGTTTCCGTGTACAAGGGCCCGACGGACCACGTGTATGTCGAGCGTAACGGGATAGACCTTTACCCGGGCCGCCGCGTCCGGTTGGAAAGCACGGAGTATTTCCCGGAAACGGGTTATCGCTTGAGTCGTATCACGAAAATCACGCGGAAGGTGGCGCTCCCCTCACAGGTGGATCTTGAAATCGGTGACGCGCTTTCCACCGGCGTGATGGAAAGCCTGAAGGGGAGTATCGAGGAGGTGAGGAATTATACCAGAACGGCCGGCGCGAACCTTCCCGACATCATAAGGAGCTGGGATAACACGCTTCCCACCGACAACAACCTTTTCTCGGCCAGAAGAAGCCAGGCGGAGTTCATCAGCAAGAAGAAGGCCGACCGCGCGAAAAAGAAAATCACCTTCGAGGAGGGCGTCGGCATCGGTCCGGAGGAGAACGGCCACATCGACGGCAAGGGCAACGCCGAATTGCTGACCCTTGTTGTGCGTGAGCTTCTTCGCAGCCCGAAATTCGTGGACGGCCTTTTGGGTGAGGGCTGGCGGTTGTGGATGGAGGACGCCCTTTCGCACCTTACCATCGACAAGCTGACGGTGCGCCAGGTCATGGTGGTGCTGGAACTGCTTATCGAGAAGGTTCGCAGCGTGGGCGGCCAGCTCTGTGTGTCCGCCGCCAATGGCAAGATAAAGACCGCCGTTCTGGAGGACGGCTTTTATAAAATCACCTTCGAGCAGGCGAATACCTTCCGGGCGCATGACCTGATGCGCTGCGCCACGTTTACCGGCGGGAACCTGAAAGGCTACTGGGTGGAGGTTGCCGGCGTGGAGGGTGATTCCATCCTCGTGGGCGTGGATGAGTTCGGAACTTCCCTTCCTGCCCCCGGTGACGAATGTGTGCTGATGGGTAATACGGAAAACCCGTTGCGCCAGAACCTGATCCTGATATCCGCCACCGAGGACGGGCAGCCCCGCATGGACGTGATGGACGGCGTGAAGGCGAAAAACTTCACCGGCTGCCTTCGTGCCCGCCTGGGTAACTTGGACGGCATCAGCGACGACTGGTTCCCCGCCGACAACCAGCCGCACGGCAACGGCCTTTACAGCGACAACGCCTACCTGCGCGGGACATTCCTTTTGGTGACAGGCGAGGATATCAAGACGAAATTCGAGATCGTCGAGGGACGTATCACCAGTGTGGTGACCGCCCTGCGCCAGGACTTCGCCACCGACCGCGGATACCTGAATAACCCCGCCTTTGACGACGGCCTTATGAAATGGAACACGGAGAACGAGACGGTGTTCTTCCTTGTGGGGAACCGGTGGGTCTGGGCGAACGGCAACGTGCTGACGAAGAAAGGTGACGGCGCGAGTGTGACCGAGGATGACGGCCGTAAGGTCGTGCGTATTCGTAACAAGTACATCTTACAGAAACGCGCGAACCTGAAAAGCATCCCCTCCATGCCTGAAAACGGCAGCGGGGAGAAGGAAGCCGTCCCGGTGTACCTGACCTTCTTTTACCGTTGTGCGGTCGGTGGAACCCTGCGGGTGGAGTTCGTGGGTGTTGATAAGACGGGGTTCGCCAACTTCAACAGCATGGAAGTGGAAGAGGAACTGCCCGCGACTGACGGCTACGTGCAATATACCTGTAGCGGCCTTTGGAACGGTACGGGAGACTTCAAGCTGTCTTTCACCGGTGACATCTACCTGTACATGCTCATACTCTCTACCGACCGCGTGGAATCGCTGGCGCACCGTTATAAAACACTTTTCGAGCAGTCGGAGCGTCTGGTGAAGATTTCGGCGGCTGTCTTTGATAAGGACGAGAATATGTTGGAAGAGACAGGTCTGATGGTTACTTCCAAATATTCCGGGTTATACGCCATTGACGGCGACGGAAATTTAAAATCCCTTGTTGGTGTCGGCGGTGACGGTATAAAAATCAAAGGCGACTACATTACCCTTGAGGGGCTTGTTACGGCTAACAATAATTTTAAAATTCTGCAAGATGGTAGTATTGAGACACGCAATGCAAAAATATACGGGACCGTTCATGCCCAGGATGGCAAGATCGGCGGTTTTACGATAGAGTCCGGCCGTTTGTTCTGGAAAGCGGGTGATTACTTCGGCAACGATTCCCGCAGTTTGAAACTCGGAGTGTCCCAGACCGCTATGGATGGGGTTGTGGATGTCGCTTTCAATGCCGCCACTCAGGGGCGGTTCGGAGTGAAGGTTGTCGGTTCCAATACGGGCGGTGCCGCCATTTATGCTTCCAGCAAATCATCCGGACAAAGTTACCCGATAAGTGCCAATTCTTATGCCGGCTTTTTTGACGGGGGCGTACATGTGAACGGTGCGGTATATTGTGGCGACATCCTTTCGAACAATTATGGTACGGAATGGACTTTAGGCAGTGACGGGACCTCAAAGTACCGGAAGGGTGTTTCCGGGACTCTCAGATGGTCTGTGAAGAATAATTTTCTAACTAATAATTATACCCTTGAAGTTGTCAATGGTATTGTTGTCAAAATGTCGGGTATTTAATATCATGTAATTATGAAGGTAAATTTTAATGCGGATTTTAAGGATTTTAATGGTGAACCCCTGCTGGTTGATGGCAACCCGCAGGTAATCGGTCATATCGTGGCCCAGTGCCTTTTCAACGGGACGGGTATTCGTCCAAGTGGCAATATGCAGACAGACAACGGTAAGAAGATGCGTGCGTATCACCTTTGTATGCGGATAATGGACACTGGCGGTGAGATTGAAATCACATCGGAAGATGCCGTGTTGATAAAGGAGGCCGTTTCCGGACTGACTCCCGGCTGTTACTCGCAGGTTGTACAACTGATAGAAAGATAAGGAGGATAATTTATGGCACTGACAGAATCTGAAAAGAACGAATTGAAGAAGGACATCCTGAACTCCATCAAGTCGGAGAGCCAGAGTGTCGATGAACTGGCCGAGGTCACCTCGCTGGACAATATCAAGAGCCTTCCTGCGATGCGCGGCCAGGAGGTCGTGCTTGCGCCGGTGGCGTTGCTCCGGAAACCCGCGGAGGACGCGGCGGCGGTGGCTAACGCTGCCGCCACGAAGGCCGATAATGCCGCGACCGGCGCCGCCAATGCGGCCCAGACCGCGACGAACGCCGCCGGTACCGCAAACAGGTCCGCTGAAACCGCCGATGCCGCTGCCGGTACGGCCACCGCCGCCGCCAAGAAGGCGGAGGATGCCGCCGCAGCCGTGGACGGCAGCCTGGTGGGTAGCATGACAGCCGTCCCTGACGAGAAGAACGACACGGTGAAACTGACCATCCTGGGCCGTAACGGGCAGGCAATCACCTCCACCGACATTCCCGGCGGTACGGGTAGCGGCGGCAACACGTACAACGTGACGGAGGAGGTTCCCCTGGAAAACGGCTACTATACCCTGGAGACGGCCATCGCCGCCGTAAACGTGAAATACCGGTACAAGGGCCGTTGCATCACCTACGAGGTTGCGCAGGGCAGATGGGAGACGAAACAGTTCACCGGCACGAGCGTGGAGAGTTGGGAACAGGCCGCGAGTTGGGAGGATTTCGGCGGGGCCGGCACGATGAAGAGCCTGACGGTGAACGGCGAGAAGCAAATCCCCGATGCGGAGGGCAACGTGAGCCTGACCATCGATAAGCTGGAGGTTGACGAGAGCCTGAACGCCGAAAGCACGAACCCGGTCGAGAACCGTGCCGTGGCGGCGAAGCTGGGCGAGGTGGAAGCGAATACCATCTTCGACAGCTCCGCCGAACTGAGCGACGACGAGACCACCGTCCACGTGAGCCTGAAGAACAAAAGCGGTGTCGAGGTGACCGGTTTCGACATCCCTGCCGGAGGCGGCGGTGGCGGCGGTGAGGGCAGCACGACGAAGATAGTGCTTGGCGCAAGTGTTGACAGGCCCACCGTCAAGGAAGGCGACCCGGTAAGGCTGACCTATACCTACGACCACCAGTACGGCAGCGGCGACGAGAAGGGCGAGAGTACCGGCCAGAAAGCGAAAATCACCGTCCAGGTGAGGCGTGGCGCCACCACCACCTATTCGGAGACGACGCGGGACGTGAGCAAGGGCACGTACACGCTCGACCTGACGAAATACCTCCTTTCCGGCACGAGCGACATCTACGTGATAGCCGAGACCACCGACCCCACCACCGGCAAGGCGCAGAAGCGGCAGGCGTACGTTAGCGTGCGCAGCGTGACGCTGGCCCTGTCCAGCAGCTACAATATCGCCTCCGGCCTGGCTTCCGGCGGTTATGGCGCGCAGGAGACCGTGAACATCCCCTACGGCGTGAGCGGCACCGGCACGAAGGTGGTGACCCTTTACGTGGACGGCAAACAGCAGAACGCCCACACGGTCACCCGCAGCGGTACGACCAACAGCAGCTTCCCGCTCTCCATGTCCTCCCTGGCGGTAGGCCGGCATACCGTCCAGATGGTCGCCGAGATGGATGCCGGTGACGGCCTGACGCTCAAAAGCGAGAGTATCCATATCGATATCCTGAAGAGCGGCAGCAGCGTCCCCTACGTGGGGCTGATGGTCACCCACCGGGACGGCCGTATCCTTACCGGTGCCGACCACCTCTCCCCGGTCATCGAGGTGGGGCAGTACGAGAGCTGCGAGTTCAAGTTTGCCGCCTACGACCCCGGTACCACCCCGGCGGGTGTGGGCATCTACAGGAACGGCACGCTTCTCCAGACGGTGAGTGTCCCACGTACCGCCCAGACCTACCGGAACCGCTTCACGGAGCAGGGCCGGCAGCAGATGCAGCTGAAGGTCGGTGCCACCGCCTACACTTTCCACATAGACGTGGTCGAGAGCGGCATCGACATCAGCGAGGCCACCTACGGCCTTCAAGTGAAGCTTAGCCCGTCCGGCCGCAGCAACAGCGAGAGCGACCCGGCGCGGTGGGAGTATAACGGCGTGAAAACAATTTTCGAGGGCTTCGACTGGAGCAGCAACGGCTGGACGGGTGACAGCCTGAAACTGACGGGCGGGGCGAAGGCCGTCATCGGCTACCAGCTGTTCAAGGACGATGCCGGCGCCTCCGGCGCTACCATCGAGATGGAGTTCCGTGTATCGGGCGTGACGGACCGTCAGGGCGAGGTGATCAGCTGCATGGACAAGGGGAAAGGCCTTAGTGTCACGAGCGAGGAGGCGAGCGTCAAGACCGGCACCATCCTGCACTACACGAACGAGGACGGCGAGGACGCGAGCCGTGAAATCAAGATCGGCACGAAGTTCGCCCCCGAGAAGTGGCTGAAGGTCGCCTTCGTCATCGGCAAACGCGGTGACGGGCGCCTGATGGAACTTTACGTGAACGGCAACCGTGCCGGTGCTGACATCTACGACAACAGCTACTACTTCCGCCAGGACACCCCGGCGGGCATCACCGTCGACAGCGCGTCCGCCGATGTGGAACTGAAGAACATCCGTATCTACAACCGTGCCCTGAGCGATGACGAAGTCCTGGATAACCGGATGGTGGATGCCGGCAGCAGCGACGACATGATGCGCCTGTACGAGGAGAACGATATCCTGGGCGGCAGCGGCGACGTCGATATCGACAAACTGCGTTCCAAGGGGAAGGGCGTGATGCGCATCGTCCGCAAGGGCGGCCTTGACGAGGTGAACGAGACGAACAACAAGAAGACCGACTTCATCGCCGACGTCTATTTCTGGTCCCCTTTCGGCAAGGAGTACGACTTCGTCCTCCGCGACTGCTACATCCGCATCCAGGGTACCAGTTCCACGAAATACCCGAGCAAGAACATCCGCATCTACTTCACCAAGGGCGGCGCGAACCTCAGTTTCGAGATCAACGGTACCCCGGACCCCCTTGGTGGCAACAGGTATATGATGCGTCCCGGGAGCATCCCGATGGACCTGTTCTGCATGAAGTCCGACTATTCCGACTCGTCCATGTCCCTGAACACGGGCGGGGCGAAGCTGTACAACGACACGATGCTCGAACTGGGCCTTCTGACCCCTCCGCAGCGTTACCAGCTGGAACAGGCGGGCGGTGACCTGAACGCGGTGAAGATCCGGCAGAGCATCGACGGTTTCCCCATCGACGTGTTCAGCGCGGAGACCGCCGACGGGGAGAGCACCTACTACGGGCAGTACAACTTCAACAACGAGAAGAGCAAGAGCGGCCGGCTGTTCGGCATGGAGGGGCTTGACGGTTTCACCCCTTCCTGCCCGATGACGCTGGAGACGCTGAACAACGGCGAGAGGGTCTGCCTTTTCCAGAGTTCCAGCGACGCGGACCTTGCCGCCGGTTTCGATGCCGGCCTGGAAACCAACTATCCGGACGACGTGAAATGGGCGGGCCTGAACGCGGCCCAGCAGTCCGCGCTGAAACGCCTTTTCGGCTGGATCCGTTCATGTGTCCCGGCAAACGCTACCGCGGACGACCTGGCCACCTTCGTTAGCGACAAGTTCAGGAAGGAAATCGGGCAGTATTTTGACGTGGACCACCTGCTGACCTACTACGTGCACACCGACTACTTCGCGAGCGTTGACCAGCGCGCGAAGAACATCCTCCTGCGTACCTGGGACGGGCTGATCTGGTACACCAACTATTACGACGGTGACACCCAGCTTGCCAAGAGGAACGACTGTTTCCTTGCCTACGACTACACGATCGACCGTGACACGTGGGACGCGGAGGCGGGGAAATACGCCTTCGAGGGCCGCGACAGTTGGCTTTGGAACCTTGTCCTGGCCAACCTGCAGGACGAGCTGAAAGCCTGCGCCGCCGCTTACCGCGCGAAAATGACGGTCGAGCGCGTGCTGTCGATGCTTGACGTCGAGCAGGCGGGTAACTGGAGCGACCGTGCGTACAACAAGAGCGGCTACCTGAAGTATATCCGCCCGAACATGGAAGAGGTTTACGGCAAGAAATGGCCGTTCATCTACGCCCTGCAGGGAAGCAACGCCGCGCACCGCAGTTACTTCGTGAAGAACCGTTTCGCCCTCCTGGACGCCAAATACGGCACGAGCAACTTCACGAGTGACAACATCAACCTTTACATGGCCCGTACCGCCTCCGATGCCGCCGACGTGGTGAAGATCACGGCGAGCGAGGTGTACGCTTTCGGTTACGGCACGAACAACAGCCCCAATATCGGGGGTACCGGCATCGTGGAGGGCGGCAAGGTGGCCACCCTTCAAATCACGGGGGCCTACACGGTAAACGACCCCCTGCGTATCTACGGCGCGAGCCGCATGAGGGTGCTTGACATGACCGGCGCCTCGGACCGCCTGAAGAACGGCCTTGACCTGGGTAAATGTACCGTATTGCGTGAGCTGAACCTGCAAAGCCCCTCCACCGGCTCGACGGGCTGGTGGCTGAACCTCGGCAGCTGCCGCCAGCTGCGTAAGGTGAACCTGCGCAACCAGGCACAGGCCAAGACCGGGAGCAACACCAGCACCGAGCTTGACTTCACGAACCAGACCAAGCTGGAGGAACTTGACGCGAGAGGCACGCAGGTGCAGAGCGTGACCTTCGCCAAGGGTGCCCCTCTGACGAGGGCCTGGCTTCCCGGCACGCTGACCGTGTTGAAACTGGAATATCTGGGCAAACTGGCCATAAGCGGGCTCACGCTGGAGAACTACAGTAAAGTGAGGACGCTTATCGTGGACGGCTGTCCGGGACTGAACTGGGAAACCCTGCTGAACCGCTGTTCCGGCGTGGAACGCATCCGCGTGACCGGCATCGACCGGAAGGATGACGGCACGTGGCTGAACCGGTTCATGAAGATGGGCGGCGTGGACGCTGAAGGCAACGCCACGGACACGTGCGCGCTGGTGGGTACGGTGCGTCTTACCAACTATGTCGAGGATGAGAGATACGAGGCGTTGAAAGCCCATTTCCCGGAACTGAACATCCTCCAGCCCGAATACACGATGATCGAGTCCGACGATGATGTGGCCGACGATGCCAATATCAGTAACCCGGACAACAGGACAGGTTACAAGTACGGTACTCCTTACAGGACGAGCGGGCATATCGCCGCCATCCTGAAACATCGTCACCGTGTACTGGCGAAAGTGACCAGGAAGCCTACCACGCGCAGCGTGAAGATCGCGAATGTCGATACGACGGTGAACAACCTCGACGGCGAGATGACCTATTACCCGCTGGACGACGGCAATTCCAACCGTTACGCCGACGGCAGCGCCGCCAGACTTGACGGCAGCGAGGGCGACTGGATGATGTTCGAGCCGTTTTTCTGGTCAAAGGGCATCAACGACTACCTGAATGGCAAGCATTACTCCTGCTACAGCAGCAAGGGCCGGGACGACATGCCCTCCGTTCCTGATGCCGATATCCTCACGCTGGATGACATCAAGGAAGCCGGCGGCTACCTGAGCGGTCGTAAAATCATGAGCGGCAAGGACACGCTCGCGAACAGCTACAGTGCCGACACCACGTATTCCGTCTGCAAGGTGAACGTCAGCGGGCACAAGCGTGTCCGGTTCCCGAGCGTTCCCGGTACGAACCTTGTCGGCAGCGTGTTCACTGACAATACCGGCGCCGTAGTCAGTTCCATCGTTGTTCCGACCCTCTCCAACAAGTTCGAGGCGGGCATGTACCTGATCGCTGACGTTCCTGCCGGTGCCACAGCGCTGCACTTCTCCGTTCTGAACACCGCGGAGTTCGACAAGGTAGTGCTTTCCAATTCCGACAGGATCGAGGACATGGAGCCGGATTGGGTAGCCAATGACGAGCACCTTTGCGCGGTTGTGGGCAGTTCGGTTGTCGGTTCCAAGCTCCGCGCCTGTATCACCGGCGGCAGCACTACGGCGAGCATGAGCTGGGCCGACTTCCATTATTACTCGGTACAGCGTGGTATGCAGCAGATTGACGCGCTGATGCACTCCCGTATCGCCAACCTCTTCTACGCCGCCTATGGCCGTCGTGACAGCCAGGAACAATGCGGCGCGGGTCAGCATACTAACAACCGTACCACCGGCGGTACCGCTTCACACGGCATGACCGATACGATCGGTTATGAAGAGGCGCACGCCATCAACCCGAACGTGACGAACTCGCTTGTGGACAATATGGTCCACCAGTACGCCTGGTATCGCGGCGAGGATGACTACGGCGGTGCTACTGTCACGCAGGTGAACAATATCTGCTGCCTTGGCTACGAGGATATCTACGGTCATAAGTATGACATGATGGACGGCGTTGACCTTCCTAATGATAGCGGCAACGCCGGCAAGTGGCGCATCTGGATGCCTGACGGCACGACCCGTATGGTGAAAGGAGGCACAAGCTCGGGCGTATGGATAACGGCCATTGCACATGGCAAGTACATGGACGTGGTTCCGGTGGGTTCCGTTTCGGGTTCTTCCTCGACGCATTACTGCGATATGTACTACATATCCACCGCAGCCAGCCGTGTGGTTTATCGTGGCAACAACAGCGCGAACCCGAATGGCGGTGTCTCGAT
>ENA-UONV01002526-UONV01002526.1-human-gut-metagenome-genome-assembly--contig:-CS4-NODE-2526-length-13318-cov-3.372389_pt1 | contig 13318 bp, 8 predicted proteins | sample MGYA00242461_ERZ724008 | MGnify/ENA metagenome assembly ERZ724008 | reverse complement strand
CAAAGGCTGGCAACGACACCAAGATCATGGGTGATCATGATGACAGCTGCTCCTGTCTGTCTGCTCATTTCCTGAATCAGTTCAAGCACCTGTGCCTGAATCGTAACATCAAGCGCAGTCGTTGGCTCATCGGCAATAATAAGCTTTGGCTTATTTGCCAGTGCAATTGCAATCACGATACGTTGTCTCATACCGCCCGAAAATTCAAACGGATACTGATTGATACGCTTTTCTGGCGCTGGAATACCGACCTGACGCATCAGCTCAATTGCACGTTCATTTGCTTCTTTCTTTGTCATTTTCGGATTGTGATTCAAAAGAGTCTCACGAATCTGCTTTCCAATAGTTAACACTGGATTTAAAAATGTCATAGGATCCTGAAAAATCATTGCCATTGTATTTCCGCGAATCTCACGCATTTTTTTCTCATAGGAACGATTATCAGGAAAATCCTTTCTTGCAATTGACTCACCATTAAACACAATTTCGCCTTCATTTATAGAGCCATTTTGTGCCAGAAGGCCCATAACTGAATACATTGTAACTGATTTTCCTGATCCTGACTCACCGACAATGCCTAGAATCTCGCCCTCTTTTACAGAAAAGCTTACATCACGAACAGCCTGCACTGTTCCTTGATCAGTAGTAAAATCTACCCTAAGATGTTTTACATCCAATATTGTTTTCTTTTCTTCCATGATTCCCCCTTACTTCTTCTTGGGATCAAGCGCTTCGCTTAAACCATCGCCGATAAAATTCAGACTAAGCATTGTCAGACAAATTGCAAGAACTGGCCAGATGATCTGAATAGGCTGACTCTGAATCAGAGAACGCGCATCATTTGCCATTGTTCCCCAGCTTGCCTGCGGAATACTGATTCCAATACCGACAAATGCAAGGAATGCTTCCGTGAAAATAGCATTTGGCACCATCAGTGTCGTATTGACAATAATCGGTCCCATACAATTTACAATCAGATGCTTAAACATAATACGCTTCTTGCTTGCACCGATTACATAAGCAGCCAATGCGTACTCCTGCTCCTTCAATGTCAAAATCTGTCCTCTTACAAGACGCGCCATACCAACCCAGCTGCTTAGTCCAATAGCAAGCAGCATGGAGAATATATTAGAGCCAAAAATCAGCATAATTAAAATAACATATAAAAGCGTCGGAACAGAATAAATAATATCAACAAGACGCATCAATATCATATCGACCTTGCCGCCAAAATAACCACAAATGGCACCATAAGCAACACCAATCACAAGATTTAATAATGCCGCTGCAAAACCAACTGACAATGAAATTCTTGCACCGTACATAATACGTACAAAAATATCGCGGCCAAATTTATCAGTTCCAAACCAGTGTGCCGCATTTGGAAGTGCATTTCTGCAAGTCAAATCCTGACCATCATATGTATATGGTGAAAACATTGGTGCAAAAACAGCAAACAAAATGACTACTGCCATAAAAACAAGGCTGACTAACGCCAGCTTATTTTTCTTAAAGCGACCCCAGGCATCCTGAAAATAAGTTTTGCTCTCCACTGCCACAAATTCGGAGTCTTTTTCACTATCATCAAGACGCGCAAACTCAGAATCTTCAATATCCTGACAGAATATTTTTTCCATAAGTAATTCAATTCTCCCTTCTGTAAACTTACTTCAAGCGGATTCTCGGGTCCATAAGCGCTGTAATCAAATCGGTAACGATATTACAGATAATGATAAATGCGCCATAGAAAATTGTCAATGCCATAATCATTGTATAATCACGGTTGCTTACGCTTGTTACAAATTCTGCACCGATTCCAGGAACAGAAAACAGTGTTTCTACAACAAATGAACCAGTTAACAGTGTTGCAAGAAGCGGGCCGGCATATGTGACAACTGGAACAAGCGCATTTTTAAGCGCATGGCGAATGATAACCATAACTTGTCCTGTTCCCTTACTTTTTGCAAGCACCATATAATCCTGCTTCATAACCTCAGTCAAACTCGTTTTTGTAAGACGAGAAATCATCGCAATTGGAGAAAGCGCCAGTGCCGTTGCCGGCATAATATAATGACGCCATGTGCCCAAACCTACGATTGGAAGACAATGAAGCGCCACTCCGAAAAGAATCATCATAAGCAGCGCCAGCAAAAAGCTTGGCACACTGACACCAATTGTTGCTATAAAAGCAACCGTATTATTTACCCACTGATGCTTTGAAAAAGCGGAAATTGTTCCTAGTAAAATTCCAACAGCAAGTGCAATACAAAAGGCAGCCAGACCAAGACTTGCTGTGTACGGAATACCTGCCATAATGATGTCAGATACAGCCTTTCCTTTTCTGTTTAATGATGTTCCAAAATCGCCCTTTACTGCATTTTGCAGATAGCGTACATACTGCTCTGTAACAGGCTTATCAAGACCATACTGCTCAACTAACTTTTCCTTTACATTTGCCGGAAGCTTGCTAGTTTCTCCGGCAAACGGAGAACCCGGAATGGCATGCATCAGAAAAAAGGTTATTGTCGCAAGGGCAAATAATGTGATTAAACCGATTACCAGTCGTTTTCCAAAATATTTTGCCATCAGTTTTTCCTTTCTTTTGTCAGGTATTTTTCAAACCAATCTGTAATTTCTTTTAAACGGCGCATTCTGTGAAGCGGCTTTCCATTTCTTGAAAGTCCATGATTCTCGCCTTCAAACAAACACATTCTCGCCGGCACACCATAAAATTTAACTGCTGTAAACATCTGAATGCCCTGATCCAGCGTACAGTTGTAATCATTCATTGAATGAATAAACAAAATCGGTGTCTTTGCATTGCAGGCATATTTAAGCGGAGAACAATCCCACATTTTTTCCATACCATTCCATGGTGTTGCCAAAATCTCATTCTGATCAAATGTTACACCAATCTCACTGCATCCAAAATCAGATACCCAGTTTGATACAGAGCGCTGGGACGCAATCGCTGCAAAACGATCTGTGTGACCTTCAATCCAGTTACACATAAAGCCACCGTAGGAGCCTCCTGCTGCACCAATTTTTGCAATATCTATCTGCGGATAAGCAGCCAATACATGATCTGTAAATTCCATCAGATCCTCATAATCAATTGTTCCATATTTGCCTCTTAAATCAGCAAACACTTCGCCATATCCCTCTGATCCTCTCGGATTACAGAAAAAGACAAACCAGCCCTTTGATGCCCACACCTGCATCTCATGGAAAAATACTTCACCATAGGTGCATCTTGGTCCGCCGTGAATCTCTAACACTCCTGGATAACTCTTTGACGGATCATAATCCTTTGGCTCAAGTACCCATCCATCAATTGTCACACCATCCTTGTTTACGAATGGCATATGCTTTGCCTTTGAAATGAAGTGAGTCTCTGTATATGCGTCATTAAATGATGTTTTCTTTGTAACAGTACCATCTTTATACTCATAAATCTCGCAGAAGCCATTTGCCTTCATAGCAGCAAATGAAAGCTTTCCTTTTCCTGATGCTATCTCACAGACAAGACCATTCCATGCACATGCTTCATTTTCTTTATATGAACTATCTGCCTCTCTCTTATAAGAAATAATGCCATCCTTATATCCATGCTGTGCAATTGCATAGATTGTACCATCATTTGCCACAACAAGACTCTCACCATGACTGTACTGGCAGTCTGTCATAATATCTACACCAAGCAGACAATTTGCCTGTACCTTCTTTACAGGCTTTTGCAGCGTTTCATCATACTCATAAATATCATGATACTGACCTTCTCCATATGGCTTTCCATCAGTTGCCGTCATCACAATCTTTCCATCTGCAAAAACAGCTCTTGATATCATCAGATTTTTCTGCTCCACAAGTGTTGTAAGCTTCTTTTCTTTTATGTCATAAAGAAGCACTGAATCTGTCTGATCAATCAAATTTTCCCACTCTTTGCCAAGAATCAAAAGTGCTTCATTTGACACACAGACAGAAGCCGTGTCAAAATTTTTTGCTGTCAGCTTTTTTAATGTACCTGTTTTTTCCTCATATAGATAAAGACAGGTGCGCACACCAGAGATAAAGCCGCGTCCATTGCCCCATACAGGAACTTCATCAATTACATGATAATCTTTTTCTTCTTTTCTTAGCTTTTCATCAGCGTCTAGTAGAAGTGAATTTCTATTTTCCTCGATTCCCATACAATATAAGCCATCTGAAAGCTTCTTAAAAAAGGATACGGACCTTGAAACAGAAAACGCCTGCTTTGCCTCTCCGCCATGAATATTGATGCGGTAAAACGTCGTTTTCTCTTCCAAATCATCCTTTTTTTCGCTGCGCTCTGATACAAATAAAATTGTCTGATCATCTTCCCAGATAAAATCACCATCTTTGCCAGATGATGTTAGCTGGACTGCTTCCTTATTTTCTTCCATGATCCAAAGATTTTTACTATATTTATTATTTTCTTTGTCTGGCTGTACAAGCGTGAATGCAAGTGTCTTCTCATCAGGACTGTACTGTAAACTAGATGGACTTTTTATTTCATTGAAATCTTCTATTAAGACAGGTTTTAATTGATTCATTTTCTTCCTTCTTTTCTCATATTTTTTGTTTTTCATATGCGAAAGGGGATGGCGCCCTTGCGTTCATCCCCCTTTCACTGGAGTTTTCACGTTTCTAAGCTACATTATTCTGTAACTGTTGCATACGCAAAATATGGATAAATTCCATTCATGGTCTGGCCTTCTACATATGTCTGAACCAATGCCGGATCATTAAAGTTGAACAGTGGAATGACAAATACATTCTCTTAAACAAGATAATCCTCTGCCTCATGAAGTGCCTTCATATATTCAGAACGATCTGAAATCTGACGCGCATCTTCGATCATCTGATCAAACTTCTCATCATTAACTGCTGGAACTACCTGCATACCAGTTGTCCACATCTCCAAAAACTGAATCGGGCTGTCCTCTGCAGAGTATCCATAACGGCAGATCTCAAAATCACCCTGATCAAGCTGATCATAGTAAACACCTGACTCAACACACTCAAAATCAACTTCTACGCCAACAGCCTCCCACATCTGCTGCAACATAGTTGCCACATCACCGTGGATTCCATTGTTTGAATACTTATAAGTAATATGAAGCGGATTGCTCTCATCATAGCCAGCTCCTGCAAGAAGCTCCTTTGCCTGATCTGGATCATATGTCAATGTGTAGCCGTCTGCATCACCCTCTGCACGGAAGGTATCAGTGTCACCTGCAACGCCATCTGGAACGAATCCATTTAATACTGGATAGAAACTGTCACCGCCAAGAACATCTACCAGAGATTCCTTGTCAATTGCAAGCGCTAGTGCACGGCGCACATCTACATTCTTTGCCCATTCAGGACCAGTCTCTGCTGAATTGATTGCCAGATAGTAGTTTGAAGACTTCGGTAGCATCCACAGTTCATCTGTTCCCTCATAATTTAATGCAGTGTCAGTGGAAATTCCAAGAGCTACATCAATCTCACCAGTCTGATAAGCAAGTGCCTGTGCATCCTTATCTGCCATGCAAAGGAAGGTGATCTCATCCATTGTCACATCATCTGCATTTAAATAATTTTCATTCTTGTCAACAACAGCCTTCTCAGTCTCGTTGCACTCTGTCAGCGTATACGGTCCTGTTGTCGGATAGTCTCCCTCAAAGGCCCACAAAGAATCATGCTGTACGGCAAAATCCTCACGAACTGGCAGCCATGCGTTTGCACACATCAGACCAGTCAGATATGCACACGGTGCCTTTAACTTTAACACAAGTGTCTGATCATCAGCTGCTTCAATTCCAACCAAGCTGTGATCTGCTGTTGTACAGTCAAATGACTCACCCTCTTCCTGAGCTGCGGTGCTGTACTCCTCTGCACCCTCAATGAAGTTTACAAAATCATTGATTGCCCAAGCATTGTCTGCACCATAAGAAAGAGCTCTCAGATAGGAGTATACGAAATCATTTGCCGTAACCTGCTGTCCATCACTCCACTTTGCATCTGGAGAAATGTGGAATGTGTAGGTCAGACCATCATCTGAAACCTCATAGCTTTCGCACAGTTCATTCTGAACTTTTCCATCTGCATCCTTGCGGAACATTCCCGCATATAAGTGATTCAATACATAGTTGTTTGCAGTCTCGGTATTTAATGCTGGATCGAATGTGGTAAACTGGGAACCAATTGCCACGTTCAGTGTGCTTTCGGCGGTCTCATCTGCTGCTGTCGGTAATGCTGGCAAAATGGATGCTGCTGCCAGAACTGCTGTCATTAACTTTGCATATGTTTTCTTCATAATCCTACCTCTTTCTGCGTTCCTGCTCTCGTGCATTTTCTGTCTGAAGATTTTCATTTCTACAGATCTCTCTATGTTATTATACATCGAATATGTATATATGCGTGTTTTATACAAGAACGACTGTAGCTATTCTAGTTCTCAAATGCTCTCTTGTCAAGCTAAATCTTAATAAATCTTAAAATTTTTTGTCAATTTTTGAAAAAACCTTTTTTATTTTATTGCTCGACCGAAAACTTCTTAATTAAAAAATATAAGCCACTTCGCACTCTTGGCGAAGCTTAAAAAAATAAGCTGTGAAAAATGATTTCTCATTTTTTCACAGCTCATTTTTATTGGATCAAAAGGTATTTTGCCCCCAACTGATATCCACGAACGGCTTTTGGAGCTTTTGACCCTGGTATCATATCATTTTATCAAACACTTCATATGATTTTGGACTTGAGTAGTAATATCCCTGAATCTGATCACAATTCATATTTTGCAAAAATGCTGCCTGCTCTTTCTTTTCAACACCTTCTGCGACAACTTTCATATTTAATCCATGCGCTAACGCAATAACATGCTGAATAATCTGATCACCGCTTTCATTTCCAATGTAGTCAATCAGACTTTTATCAAGCTTAATCACATCAAACGGTAAAACATTCAAGCTAGTCAATGATGAAAATCCAGTACCAAAATCGTCCATGTGAAGCTTAAAGCCAGAAGCAACAAGCATATCCACAAGAGCTTTGATCTGAATACTGTACATCGCAGCAGACTCTGTCAGCTCAATAGGAACACAATCAAATGGAATATTATTTTCCTTTACAATACGTGTATAATTTTCAACTAACCCCTCATGATGCAAGCTTGCACGCGACAGATTTATTGAAATCGGGAAAAATGGTTTTCCCTGCGTCAGTCTTTCTTTTTGTATCTGGCATACCTTCTTAAACACATACTCATCAAGTCTTGTAATAAGTCCATCTCGCTCAAAAAGCGGAATAAATGCTCCCGGCGATACCATGCTGCCATCTTGCTTGCGCCAGCGAATAAGCGCTTCTGCACCTGCAATCTTTTCTGTCTGTACATTATATTTTGGCTGAAACCATACTTCAAATTCTTCATTTCGCAGCGCATTTTCAAAATCATTTTCCATCATAACTTCTCTTATATGCTGCTGACCAAGCTGATCATCGTAATACGCAATGTTCTTTTCATAATTTAATTGAATGCTCTTCATTGCCATAATTGCTCTGTCACAGATTTCTGAAATTGAGATACTTTTATCTACATCCTTATATACACCGTACTTTACAAGCAAATTGGCAATTGGTGCATTTTCTGAAATATACTTTACTGCATTTTCCAAACGCTTTTCAAAATCGTTTTTAGAAATAGATGTAAACATAACAAACTGATCGTCACTGTAGCGGGCAGCTAAACCATCTGTCAAAGCTTTACTCATTATTTTTGCAAGATATCGCAAAATATCATCACCAACACGTATGCCATAAATGTTGTTTATCAATTTAAAGTTCTTTACATCTGCCATAATAACCGCATATGACTGATCAGGCTTATATCTCATTAAAATACCTGCATGGTAGTAAAACGCAGACTTTGTGTACAGACCAGTTAAATCATCATACTCAATTGCACTAAGTGCCGCAGCAGATTCCTTTAATTTAATTACACTATTTATTCTTGCCTTAACAACTCGCTGATTATATGGCTTCGGAACAAAATCTGATGCTCCTAGCTCCAGACACCTTGCTTCATCTTCCTGTCTTCCGCTTCCTGTCATGACAATAATCGGAACTAATGCCAGTATCGGATTTTTCTTTGCCTCTTTCAAAAACTGAAAACCGTCACAAACAGGCATAAACATATCAAGAAGCACAACTGACAGTTCGGCATAATGTTCTTCTAACAGCTTTAAGCCAACTGCACCATCCTCAGCACAGAGCACATCATATTGATCACACAGCAAGTCTTTCAAAATCTCACGATTTAATTCATCATCCTCTACAATTAAAATGCGACGCTTTGATAAATTGCTTCCTGGTGAAACAATCTCCTGCAGCTGGCTACGCTTAATATCTGCATCTTCATTTGCAAATGCAAGAACAATCGTCTCAAATGAATCGGCAGATCCTACCCTTGCACATTTTATATAGTTGTAATGAATTTCTCCTGTTTCTTTTTTTTCACTGCGATAATGAACCATAAATTGAGGCACACGCTTTAAATGCGCGCAAAGTGATTCAAAATTCATTGCAAACTCAAGCTTATACTGATCCTGTGGTAGCACATTTTCTTTAACATAAGACGTGATTGCAGATGTATAAATTGTATCCTTCATACGTGTCATCTCATCTGCATTCTTACTTTCCAGATACATACTGACTTGCTGCGTTTTTCTGTCTACTGAGTAAATACTTCTGTAATCGCTTCCAAGTACATTAATTATGCTTGTCAGTCCCAGACCTTCCTTATTAGCTGGAAGCGGTTCATTAACTGCCTTTTGTCCATCTTCTGCGGCAAATCCAAATATAAGTGCATGTCCATGCGTGCCATCTGGCAAATCCATATCTACCGCATCTACAGTCTCATAATGTCCACTCACAGGATCTATATATGTTTTTGGCCCCTCTATCTTATTATAAACCGGACACATCGCACATGGCACCTCTTGATTCATTAGGCACCTATAGCACTTTTCTTCCTTTTTTATCCGTGGATACATGTGTTCGGCAACTGTATTGAAGCCAACAATATTATAGTTATCATCAATTATATACATTCCTGATGCATTTTGTCCCATTCCTTTTCCTTCCAAGTCAGTAACTATTCCGTTCTACATATAAGAGAACACATTTAGTAGTATAAGGGGAATTTTGACAAAATGCAACTCTTTTTTCCTGTTTATGCTCATTATTGCTTAATTGCTGCTGTTCACAGAACCAAGTTACGAAAGCCCATCGGTGCAATGATTTTATTGCTTAACCAAATTTATTACAGCGCACACCGGATAGTGATCCGACAGGTATATTCCATTTTCTTCATCTGTCCACTTATATACTGTTTCACACTGCCAGTCTCCCTTTAAAACAATGTAGTCTATACTGCATGGCGGATCATTTGGATCGTTTTTATAATATCCGTGAAACGTGATTCCTATATCCTTTGTCAAATTATTAAACGATGAATCCCTGCTAATAATTTCCATCTCTGGTGCATTTGGTTCTGCATTAAAATCACCACACAAAATTACAGGAATATCCTTCCAGAAACGTTCCTGTTTTAGCTGATTCAAAATCTGAGTCAACCCTTTCTCTCTTGCCTGTGCACCAATATGATCAAGATGCGTATTAATAAATCGAAATACCTTACCGCTCTTAATATCTTCAAATACTGCCTCTGTTGCTGTGCGAGGACAACTACTCTGCTCTTCATAGCGTGATCCAGGCACATCTGGTGTCTGAGACAGCCACCAGGTTTTCATACTGATCAAATTAATTCTGTCCCTGCGATATGCAATGCTCATCTGCTCATCACGAAGATTTGCTCCGCGTCCGCAGCCAATCACATAATACTCATTCAGATTTTCCTTAAGCCACTTAGCAACATGCGGAAGCACCTCTTGAAATCCTATAATATCTGGCTTTTCCTGATTGATTTTTCTTAAAATCAGTTTCTTTCGGTTTGCAAATTCATTAAGTCCGTCCTGACCGTAATCACATCGGATGTTGAATGTTACTACTTTCATATTTTCTCACCCCGGCAAATGTCTTATACTTTTTTATAGAAAATTTACAATAATTCACAAACGAAAAATTGCTGCAAAAGTTATCTATTATGATAACTCTCGCAGCAATATCCATTATAATGCAAATTGTATTTCACCAATTACTTTAATTGTATTTTCATCGAAGGCACCATCCTCGCAAATCTCACCAATTCCATACTCAATTGTATCTGGATTTATTGCACGAATATAGAAATCCTTATCTTCATCTCGATCTTTTACAGGACAATTTTTGCGTTTTGTTCTACTTATGTCAAAATCACCACTCTGTGCATCTGGCAACGACGTATAATACAATTCCAAATCATCATCTGCTGGAATCATTAATGGTACCCATTTTCGATACTCCACGCCTCGATCAAGCTTTACCTCAAGCTTATCATCATAATTTAAGCCAATATAGAACTTAAATTTTGCCTCATCAGATGCACTGGTCTCTTCATAAACATGTACATTTCGATCAACCAGACCATATGCTACACCTGTTTTTCCAGTTGGACGGTCAAGGCTTTCATTTACATTTTGACCCATTCGTTCAAAAAATTCTGGAGTACCTAACGGTGGCAAAATTTCAATATCCAGTGGAGTTCCATAGGAAGCTTCGAATTCCTGAATACTTTTATCCAACAACCTCTTTAAGACAGGAGACTTGCTAGCATTTCCCGCTAACAGCAGGTAAATCTTCTGAACATCTTTTGACCTACTGTCTGCAAGTGCACTTTTTAAAGCATTGAAGTAAGTGTTAATTCCACGCTGAATTCTATTTTCTAAAACTTCAATCAGATCAATAAAAACATCATTTTCAACACTATCAATATAAAGCTTGTTTGGAATTGTCTCGCCCTTATCGTCTTCAAGTTCGATATTGATATATCCATTTTTAAGAAAATCTAATGAAATATCTGATCTTAACGTATATCCCTTCAAGATTCTCTTCTTATGGTTACTATCTGCATCAAATGGTTCCTCGTAATCTGTCTCTGGCTCCTCATCCTCATAACCGTCAATTCCTTCCCAGAAAGGACGCAACTTCATCATAAGCTGCATCATATTCCTTCTTGCAGCCGGTGAATCAACTGTCAAACGCTCCAAACCAGAATATAGCTCACCATCTGCTGGTTTTATAAATGGAAAATTCTTCTCTTGTCCACAATGCAGCGTATTCTCAACAAAAATCGTATACGCCATAAGTTCCAATAGATTTTCTCCACCAAGATAGCGATCTCCTTCATCCTTAAACTGCTCAATTACCCAGCTTACGCGGGATTCCTTACGATTTCTCTTATCTGCTGCTCTCCAGATACCAAAAATCATATCCGTCGTACCACCACCAAAATCGAAAACAGAATAAAAAATTTTTTCTCGCACAAACTGCATAAGCAGCTGGTTCACTGCACTGTGGCTTTACCTCAAACTTTGCCATCACCTCATCATCTAGTACAATTGAATTTGGCATGGAACGTCTGATTCCCTTTTGAAAGCTTTGAATAATTCGATCACGAATACTCTTTTCATATGTAGTCGGAAATGACATACTATATTTCAAAAAGATTTTATTGTAAACGTTGTTGATCATCAGACCAAGATAGTATGCATAAATTTCAAGTGGGTCAATATCTGTCTCTGAGTTGCAATCTTTAAAGGCTGGAAGTGGCTTTGAATATCCTCTCTTATCACGAATAATTGGCAGTCTGCTTCCTGTCGCATCGCCGCACCACTGCTTAATATCCGTCAAAAACGTACTTAGTTCCTTGCTTTCTGCCTCTGCCAGATCTTTTTTGGCTGGATAAGCAACTCGTATATCTTCTTCCGATGTGAATGGTCGTCCAGCTGTCTCATCAGACTTGTACTGTTCAAGAAACTTTTCGACATCAATAAATTCCAACATCGTTGGATTCTCAACATCTTCCTCTTTTAACTGTGTATTATAGGAAGTAGTACCGACACGAAGCAGTCTGGTTTTATTGTTTTCATCCTTTAATGAAACAACAGTGCTCTTTGTTCCAAAGTCAATACCCACAATACCAGTATCGCAAACATCGATCTTTGGATTTCTTGTAGCATATTTTCCATTTAAGGTTACCATCTCCGAGCCTTCCATTGAATCAAATAGCTCCCAGTGACCTTCACCACTTTCCTCTAGGCAAATTCGTTCCTTTGGCGCCAACCCACAACGATATGTATCTGCCATGAGAACTGCATTTAACACAATCTCTGTCTGGATCTCATTTAACTTCGGTGTCTCCGCAATCCATTTATTAAACTCCTCATCAAGCTTACCCTGTGAAAAAAGCTCTGGATTCATCTCGCGACATGCCTTCGCTCTTTTCGCGCAATAGTCAAGCATTTCTTTGATATGCTCCGAGTCATAATCCCGAATCTCAATAAATTTTCGGTATTCCTGTAATGTCCTTATAATATCATTATATTGCTTGCTGCGACTCTCTGCCTCTTCTACATACGCAAATCTTCCAGATTCAATTCCCTGTGAAAACTCATCTTTACTCAATACACAGCACGGAATTACATACACTTCACTTGCCCATCCTTGCGTCTTCTGGAAGCGCTTGCTTCGCATGTCAAAGCATCCATCTTCATATTTAATAAGAAAGCTATCTGAGCGAAAAAGTGACGCAATTCCTGAACCTCCATCCTCTGCCTTAAACCCAGGAATATTATCAAAACGATCCGCATTATCAACGAATAAATATTTTATTTCTTCTTCCTTAAAAAGATGAAGCGGTTTATCCAACCAGCCACGATCATTTACCTCATACTTCTGAGCCTCACCAAATGCAATCTCAAACGCCGGAATATAATAGCCTTTCTCACTTCCATCCTTTCCATTGGTAAAATAGATGCTAACACGGTTAAACAGTTCTTCTCTGTACTTGCGACACATATCGAGTAGTGTTCGTTTAATATAGTCATCTATAAACCAGTTTTTTTAAATCACGTCTGATAAAGCCCTTTACCGCTACCTTATCGACTGCGCTTGTCAAATTATCTATATTCATAGTTTACCTTCCTTATCTCTTGTCATCAATGGTTCGTTCCTTAAATTCTCGAATTCTACTTTTCAAAAATTTCGATACGCCTCGAACATAATTATGGCAATGCTGTGCTTCCTTATGAACAACTATGTATTCTTTTCCATTGTGAAGAGATGCCTCAATCTCCCTAGAGCGATCTTTGTTTTC
>ENA-UONV01002524-UONV01002524.1-human-gut-metagenome-genome-assembly--contig:-CS4-NODE-2524-length-13328-cov-4.152415_pt1 | contig 13328 bp, 7 predicted proteins | sample MGYA00242461_ERZ724008 | MGnify/ENA metagenome assembly ERZ724008 | reverse complement strand
CGGGGGAAATCCGCACTTTTGCAGCGGTTTTAGGGTTCCCCCGCCCGCCCTTAGGTTCATCCCCCTTACCCCCTGCAGGCAGTAGGACAGATATCAAACGGCTCACCCGCAGGCACAGAAGCTTCCTCATAATTTGTCAAATCGCTGCTAGCCCCATCATTCAAGCGGTTTTGCACCCGCTTTTTGGAATCATTTTAGACGAATAATCTAATCATTATCTATCATAAAGTGAATAATCTCGTTGTCGGTTTCGCGCATTCCTTCCCTTGCAATCGCGCTTACGGCGTCAATCGTCTTTTCAACATCGTTAGCGACAATGCCCTCGCCGCAGCGGAACTGGCTGTCGTGCATATACATCTGCATGCCTAAAAGTCCCGCTTCCACAGCCGAGGCGATTTTCGCCGCGCAGCTTGCCTTTGCGCCGTCGCAGAGCATACCCGAATTTATGGCAAGAGCGTTTACAACGGTATGCGCGATTTCGTCATAATGACCGCCATAAAGATAGCATATGCCCGCGCCCGCCCCTGCTCCGGCACTGGTGGCACCGCAGTAGGCTGAAAGGCTTCCTATGCCGGTTTTAAGGTGAATCGTGACAAGATTGGAGACCGCCAGAGCGCGATACAGCAAATCCTCGGAGACATTACATTCCTTTGCATAGACAATGACCGGAATAGAAGCCGTCATGCCCTGATTTCCGCTTCCCGAGTTTATCACAACAGGCAGCTCGCAGCCGTTCATTCGGGCGTCGGAGCCTGCGGCGGCATATGCCTTTGCGCGGTTCTGAACGCTGTTTCCGTAGGAGCGTATCAGGATTTTTCCGATATTCGCGCCGTACCTGCCGTTCATTCCCGCATTAGCTATTGCAGTGTTATATTCAATCTGCCGCTTTATTACCTCGCGGATATCGTCAACTCTGACAGTGTCTGCAAATTCAACAATGTCCTTAACATTAAGCAGCTTTCTGTTCTGAGCCGCCTGAACCACCTCGTCGGTGAAGGGCTTGTCTAAAATAATTTCATCGTTTTTGCATATGCAGACCACGTTGGTATGATTTCCGATAATCCGGATGTAGGCACTTTCCTCACCCGAATAGACCTTCACCTGAATGTCAAATGGGCAGTTGGAGTTAAGCTCGCTCACGGTGATTTTCGCAGAAGCAAGAAAATCGTCCATCAAGGTCAGCTGCTCATCTGTCACATCAGACAGCACCTCAAGCTCTTTATCGGCGTTTCCGCAGCAGATTCCGACGGCAACGGCGGTCTGCAAGCCCTTGCGCCCCTTTGTGTGCGGCACGATAACGCTTTTAACGTTTTTTATGATGTTCCCGCTGACAGCCAAATCCACCTTGTCGGGCAGGCAGCCGAGAGTTTTCCGCGCGATAGCTCCGGCATACGCCACAGCAATAGGCTCGGTGCAGCCCATGGCGGGGACTAATTCCTCCTTTAATATCTCTACATAAGTGTCCATAATCTGCTGACTTAACATTTTAGTTATCTCCGTTTCAATAATGATTATCGTCTGCGGGATTTTCCTTATCCCATCGCTTTTTGGCGTTCAAAATGAAAATTACGGAAGCCACAAGTCCGATTACCGTAATCACAATACCCTGCCAGAGATATGGGTAATGCAGCTTTATAACCGTTTTGCCCTTGTTGACAAATGTCAGGTGATTTTTAGTGTAGGCACCGTTGTCGGCATCGAATATATCATGCCATGCAAGGGTGGTGCAAACGTTGTCATACTCCGAAACAATCTCAATTCTGTTGTTGCGGTAATCAATTTGCAGAGGGACTATTTCGCGCTCCGGCAGCTCGTAGGTGTTTACCTTGTATGCATGAGACAAAAGCGCACCAACAGTCGGGTCCTTTGTAAGGGCATAGTGATAGCTAAGGTTCAGACCTATTACAACGATATTGTCGTTTTTAACGGTTCCGAAGAATGGCAGATTCTGCTCGAAATCGTCAACCGTTCCCCAAACCTCATCAAGACCGTTTACGTAAACCGTAAGCCAGTCGGTATGTCCGGATGGGAACAGGTCGCAGTTAAGGTAGCCGTCGATTGTGTCAAGCTCGGGATAGCCGTTTTTAAAGCGAACGGGATAGCATTCAAGACCTAAAAACGCGCGGCTTCCGGTATTCTCGTCGGAGGGTATGCCATCAGCCATGATGATTATTCTTGTGCCGTTTTCGGAAAGCTTAATCAGCATTTCCTCGGCGGCGGACTTATCGGTGTAGGTAAATCCCGCAAGGAAGACAATATCATACTGCGAAAGCTGCTCATAGGTGTAGTCGTTTATGCACCATGATACCGTTTCCTCAACCATCGGAAAGTCGATGGAGATAGTGGGCGCGCTTTTGCCTATGCCTATTCCTCGGTATTTGCTTATAACACCAAAGTTTTTGTCTACGTCCTCCAAAAGCTTGTCGTCAAGGTGGAACAGCATATAGGAATCGTTTTTAGTCACAAGGCTGTAGCCAGATTTTTTCGCTGCGCTTATAAGCTCCAACTCATTCCTGTCGCCATCGGGCGTTTCAATCGGCACTATTACCGAATCGTTTCCAAGCTGCAAATATCTGTCAAACATATAAAGATAAGCGTTATCCTCGGCAGCTTCGTTGAGCTGAGTTATGTTACGGTATGCTGCCGCAGCCTGCACGCCCTGCCCAAAGCTTGTGGCAACTCTTTTGTCACCATAACCCGAAATAGTGTATATACCGTCTATGTCGGCGTCATAGGGGTCTGCTATCGACATGCGCTGAACGGTGATTTCTTTGCCATTGGTTACCAGCATACTTTCTGCCAACGCATCATAGTACTTATCGGGATGCATAATCGACGTCTGATGGGTTACAAAAACAACCGAGCCGCTCATTTCAACTATAAAAGCTATCATCACCGCTGTCAAAAGCTGCTTTTTCAGCGTCCTCCAGTATAGCAGACATACAAGCAGCAACAAAATAGCTATAGACATAAATCTCAGCATCCAAAGGTATTCTCCTCCAGGAAGCAGAGACAAGAATATGCGGGCTGTGGGCGTGGTTAAAAGTACAATTATAAACGAGGCTGCAAATCCGGGCATGGTATCTTTCTTAGACAGGAATGCTCCGCCAACCGCAAGAATTGTAGATGTAAGCCCGAAGTAATACGACTCCGAATACAGCCAATGATTTTTAACTCCATACTTATATGTCCAGAAAGGATTTATGGAATAATAAAGCTCCTGAAAATATGTAGCCATAATTGATTGGTTGTCCTTGTCGGCTATACCGCCGAAAAACGTAGGATAAATATATATTCCCAATATTACAAACGACAAAATCAATGAAATTATTACAGCAAAAACGCTTCCGTGCTTTTGGCGCAGGTTCACAACCGCATATAAGAAAAGGTATAACACCGTTGCTATCGCCAGCATACCAGCAAAGCCTGCATGACAAAGCGAAACCCATATAAAGCAGAGCATGATATGGGGAAGCATCTTCCAGTTCTTTGTCTCAAGATAGTCAATTATCCTTGAAAAGAATATCGGAATCACCGGCATCGACATTGCTCTTGCGATAACGCCCTCGCTGAATAGCATTTGTGCCGATGTGCACGGCACGAAGAATGCAATGGCACCGATAATCGCGCCCAGGCACGGTCTGTCATGCTTATATCCGATATAAAGCCATGCAACGCCGTTGGCTACATATAAGATAAATGAAAAAATCAGAAATCCGTTATAGGTATCCCCGCCTGCCAGCGCCTGACACCCAGCCAGAATATATTCGGGAACTATAGACCAATACCGCCATGTTTCCACGCCGTTATACCACGACATATCTATAATCGGAAACCAGTTTCCTTCCTCGGTTATAGATTTATACAGAAAATCTGCGCGGTGGGTATAAAACAAGGTATCAAAGCCATCAAAAAAGTTTCCGCTTTTTAATGCAATCAGCGCCACAAGTATGCCCACAAGCACATATCCGACAATAATAAACGGCAACGCAATATACCTTGCGCGCTTTTTCTTCTTTTTTCCGGAAAGAGAGCTTTCACGCGGCAATGCAGTGTTTTCCATATCTATGCCTGTATCCATATCAGTCACCGTTATTAAGCCAGAATATCGTCAAGCATACTGTCAATCACTCTTGACATTGCTTCCTTAGAGCTTTTTTCAACGTTCTGGAAATACTCGGTCGTCTTTGCATAGGAAATGATATAGCTGCGGGTAGGGGTTTCGCTTCCTTCGATTCTTATAAGCTCGCAGCCCATGCCGCGAATCAGCTCTCTGATTTCATTTCCGAAGTATTCCACCATTGTTTCAAGAGTAGGTATTATCGCGTCGAACGGCGGAATATCGTTGATGGTCTGATTCTGATACTTGGCAAAGAAATCAGTTAAGGTCTTTTCGTAAACGTTGAACTCGGTAAAGTCCTTGCGAGTTACCAGGATATCAAGGGTTATCTCCCACGTGTGCGGGTGAACCTGACCCTGCTTGCCGTTTATAATTATGCTGTGGCTTGCATTCAGATAAAATTTGAACCTGTATTCGCAGAATATTTTATTATCCATATTCTCCGCCCTCACTTTCTTATTTTTGCGCTCTATGCTTTTTCAAGCGGCTTACCGGTTTATTACTGCTGCTCCGAAGCTTCGTTGATGCCCAGGCTTTCTTTAAGCTTATCCTGCGATTTGAGCAGCTTTTCGCCATTTTCATCAATTATTATTTCACTGTTGTACTGCCGGATAGCCTCGCTCAGAGGAATATCGGGCTTAGTCGGAAAGACAATATTTCCAACTACCTTTGCACCGGAATGAACGGCAGTTTTGCGCACAAGCGATATCACCGACTCATCAGAGTGAACATTGAAAATAAGAAGATAGTTGTTTTTAGCAAGGGCACGGATAAAGGTTGCATCGCACAGCGCCTGAGTGTCAAGCATAAACTGGTTGCGCTGTTCCTCAGAGCTGCATTGCACTACTATGTAGTTAAGCGGCCATACGTCCCTTTGCTCCAGCTTGTCGATAAGTATATCCACAGCAGGCTCGCCGAATGCCATGTATCTTGCATTGTAAAGCTCCTGACGGGTGAAAAGCTCTGTAAGTCTTTCTATCTGCTCGCGAAGCTGCTTGTTATCGTTATCAGATTGGTCAAGCATTTTGTATCTGTTCTGAGCCATAATGGAAAGAGCAAGCGCTCCGACAATGAAAATTGCAAGTATAATCGCAAAAAGAATAAACAGATTTATCTTTGCGCTGAGGTAGGCGTTATGGTCGAGAATAATGTCTGAGGTGGTAAGAAGACAGATTCCGTATTTTTCTCCGCCGTATTCAAACTTAACTCCCGAAGCGATATATGGGGTGCCGTTAAGATCAATTGTTGAATGAACAACCCGGTTTACCTGAAGCCCGTTAATAAACTCCCTCGCCGAATCGGAAACAAAGTAGGTGGCAGTGGTAAAGCCTTTGTAGCGGTTTGTTTCCTGAACGTCTTTAATAAAAACCAAGGCGTCATCGTGCGAAAGGGTCCAGTATTTGTTAGACGAAGCGTCGAACGTTGCAAGGATATCATTTACCAAAGCCTCGTCGGTGTCGTTTTCGATAAGGTTTATCTGGTCGAGAACAAGCTGAACATAACCGTCCTGCTGAACGGCATAAACATCCAGTATCCCCCGCTCGTAGGTGCCAAGCTGCAGCCACGCCAAAAAGCCGATGATCAGAATAACTGCAATCGCACCTAAAGTCACAAGCCAAGCGCTTACCTCGCGCTTTTTCTTTTTCATGCCCATGTATCTGTCACCTCACAAAAGAATAGCTATTCATTTACGATATCTCCCTTATCCACATTTTCCTGCCGCACAAGCTCCGGAGCAAACTCCGAAATATAGTATTCCGAGCGGGACTGAAGCTGTTCCTCAAACTCGTAAAGACCAATCTCCTCAACAAGCGTGCGCTGATGCGAGAACATATTAGTGCCAAGACCAAGGCGGTCGCCCTCAATATCAAAGCCCATGGAAGAAAGAACGGTCGGAAAGATATCAAGAGTGCAAAACTTACGGTTTTTGTCTGCAACGCTGTCGTCGCATTCGGCATTTATAAAGCAGTTGTATATGTATCTGTCATACCAGTCTATATCTGCAACTAAAGAGCTGTCCATTCTGGGATGATCTCCGGTTATAACTATTACCGTATCCTCATAAAAAGGCTGCTGCCGGCACCATTCCACAAAGTCGCAGACCTGATTATCGGCGCATTTTATAACATTAGCGGCAGTCTGCGGATAATCGTTTGAACACAGATTGCATACGTAACCATCCGGAAAGTGGGTATCGACCGTTAATAGCGTGAAATTAAACGGACGACCGGATTCTGAGATTTCGGTAAGCCGGTCCTTTGCTATCCGAAACATACCGCTGTCCTCTAATCCCCACCATACATAATAGTCGGAATCGATGTATCCATCCTCTATGGCTGAGTAGTAATCATAAATTCTGTAATTTCCATGCTGCTTAAGGTATGGCGCGCGCCCGCCAAATTCGCCATCAGAGCCGCATAAAAACTCGTTGTAGTAGCCCTTGCTTTCAAGAATATCGCCAAGGGTTACAAGCTTTGAGGCGTAGATTTTCTGCCGGGTTATAACAGGATCGTTTGAAGGAAGCAGATACGGAACGCCGGAGGTCATTGAAAAAATAGCCGACGCCGTCCAGGTAGAGGCGTATGTCGAGGTAAATCCGCCAAGCTTTTCGGTGTTTGAAAAGCTAATATTGTCCGCAGCAAGCTTTGTAAGGCGGGGAATATAGTTTATTTCCTGATATCCGCCGTCCTCCTTTGAGGCATAGGTGGTTTCAAGGCTTTCAACGTAAATATGTATGAGATTCTTTGTTTTACCGGATGAGGTTATGCTAACGTTGTTGGGATTTACATAATACTGCTCATAAATCGAAGAGCTCATCAGACGGGATTTTATATATCCCTTAAAATCATAGCAATAGTCGCAGTAAATCAGCACCGACACAAGCATAATCACGCTTGCTGCGGCGCAAACGCGCCTGAGCGCGATAATACGCCCCGCCTTTTTCTCCTTTTCGTCATACGGGATGTCCGATTCAACCAGCTTTTTGGTGCGATGGCGGTCGACAATAAAAACAAGCACTATAACGGCAAAACCTATTAATATGGGCGGCAGGCAGTATCCGGCTGCCCTGCTGATAGTATCGCCGCCTGCTCCCTGCATAGGGCTTGTAAGCGTGTTGATTATTTCGTTTACTCCTATTGTTAAGGCGTGCTTTGACCAGTAACACAAAGCTCCCAGCATTACCGATACGGCGGCGGTAACTAAAACCGCGATATACGCCAAAACCGAGCCTTTAAGACGCTTATCAAGAGGCATTTCGCCATACATTTCCTCAGGGTCGGCGTTTACCATGTTCCTCAGCTTAACAAGCCAGCCGCTGTGCTTTTTAAAATCGTTCTTAACCGTTTGGCTAAAGCTTTCCGCCTCCTCGGAAAGGGTTCTTGTCCTCCACGCCGACGTGGTGTTGATGCTGTTGATTATTCCGGCAAGGCGAATAAAAAACACAACAAGGTTGAAAAACGGCAGCAACGGAACTACCCACCATTGCCTTGCGTAGTATTTCCGCAAGTCCCCGAATTCGCTTAAAAAGCCGCAGGTCGAGGCGTAATAGGCATAGCCGCAAACGGTGTATATTCCGAACAGTATAAGAGTTGCCATAAGTATGGTTCTGCCGGAGTAGCCTATAAACATCAGGCAGACAAGCGCAAGATGCCATATCATGCGTGGAAAAGCAAAGGTATGGTCGTACATCAGGGTTTTAACGTTGATGTCCTTGAAAAGCTGCCGCGCCTTCATATCCTCGCCTATGAACATTTTGGATACTTCAAGACTTCCGCGCTGCCAGCGCTGACGCTGGGTGTAAAGCTTATCGATGTTTTCAATGGGGTCTACAAAGAAAATTGACTTTTCGCTGATGTACACCCTATCCTTTTGCAGGTGTCTCAGCTGAAAGGTTATCTGAGTATCCTCGGCAAGAGTATCTGTATTATATAGCTGTGATTTGAGTATCGCAGATTTGCGGAATGCCGAAAACGCTCCCGAAATGGTGTAAATTGCATTGAGGTCGGAGGCGTAGTTCCTTCCGGCAAGGAACGCCTGGGCGTATTCCATAAATTCAAGCTTGCGGAACAGTCTTTGCAATCCGCGGCGGTAGTCCTCTATCTTATCTGGGCGGGTCATAATCGCGCCGGTCATGCAGTTGATCTTGGGGTCGTCCTCAAACTTGTCTATCATCCGGATTAGTGCCGACGGCTCTAAAACTCCGTCTGAATCTATATGCACAATATACTTGCCGTCGCTATTGTAAATGGCAAGATTCAATGCGCGCGACTTTCCCTGCTCGGCGTTCATCCACTGCATATAAAGACCGCTGTACTTTTTCTGACATTCGGTGTAAACGGCAAAGCTGTTATCCGTTCCCTTGTTGTTTACAAGAAACACCCTGATTTTCTCGTTTGGATATTCGCTGTCATAAATCGAGCGGATACATTCTTCAAGAGTGCCCTCGGAATTATAGACAGGAACTATAATTGATATTTCGGGATAGATAATCGGCTTTTTCACCTTACCGGCAGCTATCTTTCGCTTTATAAGGATAATAAAGCTTCCTATAGCGGGCAATACCTCCATTATAAGCGGAATGATTATCCACGCTGCCCAAAAGATAAAGGAATTTGCCAGACTTTTAAGAATGTCCATAAGTAAACTTTCCAATCTTCATTCGGATTATTTGCGGTTTTGTAAACACGTAGAAATACAGCAGTACCGAAAATGTATAGAAAATAAGTCTGCCTATTATTGTATGAGAAATAAAGTATGCGTCCGGACCGAAGAAATGTATTATCAGGCATATGCAGGTAACTCTCAGCACATTTGCAAGAATGATATATATTGTGCCGATAACGCCTACTACAATGCGCTCGTTGACGGTGTAGACCGTAAAGAAAGCAACAAGCGAAATAAACGCCATTATCTCTATAATGCCGGAACACTCAAAATCTACCTGCAGGGTTATAGCCCCCGCAGCGGATTCTATAAACAGTACGCCATATTTGAAGTATGCCGTGAATGTATCTGTCAGGCTGCCGACTAATCCGGAAACAGATGCAACCGCTTTTGAAAGCGGTTGCGTGAAAACAGGTCTTGCCAGAACCATCAGGAAAATAAACAGCCCAAAGCTTCCGGCAATAAAGCGCCAGAAATGCAGCTCTGTGCGCTTAAGAACGTTTAAAATGTATATCCACAGCGCTATAAGTGCTATGCAAATAATGTATTTTATCATTTATTTTATACCCATAGCTTTTTTCTTTTTAAAGAAATATGTGCCGGAAACGGTTGCAAGGCAAAGGAATATGCCCAATAATGCGCCTGTTGAGGTGCCGCCGGCAGTAACCCACTTATAGCCAAGCTGGTGGAATTGCGCATTTATTGTTTTAACATCGGAAGCGTTGTTCAAGCCGGCTTTTTTCGCAAGCATTTCAACATCAACTTTATATTCAATATCCCACCGAGAAGGCGATTTGGTTACATAAGCCTCTCCGTAAAACTGACCGGTTGCTATCAGCTCATCAAGAGTAATATTTTCCTTGGGACCGGTATAGCTTGTATCGACAATATAGTATTTATGAGCGCTGCCAATATCCGCCATATTTTGCGCATAGTCGGCTTCTGTTGCAAAATGCAGCTTGCCATCAGGACCGGCACACATTAATGTTGTGGTTAAATCTACATGATTGGTATCATTAACGCTCATGTAAAACTGCCACATTCCGCCAAGTGCCTGATTCTGATGAGCCTGCATGGTGGTGACGGTATGACCGTAAACATAACCGTCTCCGTTGTTGTAAAGAGCGCCGCTTGCATCTTCAACGTATTCATGGGTGCCGCCGCCCGCATATTGAATGACCGTGTGAGGATAATACTTCCAGTCTAAGTATTCACCATCAAAAACAATGCCGTTAAACTGCTTATCAGGGTCAACACCTGAGCCAAGCATATCGGTTACGCCTTTAACATAAGGGTCAACTAAATAGTGACCAAAGCTGATAGATTCCATGTATTCCGGAAGCAAACCGGAGGGAACGGCAATTTCATAATGGTAGTTGCTGCTGCCCCAGCCAAGCTCGGCGCAATCACATTCCATTTCAGCCCCGTCTATTCCATCAACAACGGATATGTCATTATTCACATAATATCGCGGCTTAAGCAGCAGCTCTTTTCCAAGGTCGGTGACAATAACAAAATTACCGGTACTGTTATTTCCGCTCCAGTTGATTGCCTCGGGGTTGGCTCCAACCTCAATGTAAAGGTAAATCCATTCGCCAGCCCATACAATTGCTACATTTTGTACATTGCCCGTCGGGTCGTTGGCAGGATACTTGGGAACGGCGTCCCAATCGGCAAACCCGCCGTCGATAACTATGCCGGTATATGCGGTGTTCAGGTCTTTGCCAAAGGTTACAGGCTGGCTGCCGTTATACGCAATATCAAACCATTCCGAATCTATTGCAACAGCATATTCGGTGTATCTTCTGCCATTGTCTTCCGCGGTATTTACAACTTCCATCAATGAAAGGTCTAAAAAGCTGCCGCTTGCCTTATCCGTTGCGGTGATGTTTGCATAATCGTAAGCACCGTCTACAATATAAATATGGCAACGACCGTCCTCTCCCTTTTCAACCTTCCAGCTGTCAGATCCTACTTTACTGCTGATTTTATCTATAATATCCTGATCGGGGTTTTCGCCAAAGGTTTTGGTCTCACCGTTACAGGTTATATCAAACCACTGTGGAAGCTCGGAAAGAGTATACTCCGAATACCACAAGCCATCCTTTTCTGCTGAAGCAACCTGATAAGGAACCGGATTTGAAATTTCATCCGAGGTTTTATCGGTAACGGTTACGGCGGGAGTTTCGCCGGAAGCGTCTACTATGTACAGGTGATACAGCCCGTCGCTTCCAAGCTCTATCGCCCAGCTTTCACTGCCAACCTTGCTTTTAACTGCCGCAACAGTCGGGTCTTCCGGCTCATCGGGGACTACCGATCCGCTTCCCTTAATTTGCTGACTGGTAATCCTGGGCATTCCATTTTGAGGATCAATCTGAAAATCATCAGGAAATACACCGTCCGGAATGACAAATTTGACATATAAACTATTATTCTCACCATTAACCATGTTGGCTACAGGAACATTAATGCCATTATAATTGAAATTAACATAATAAGGAGTTGCTGCCACGCCAATGTGATCCTTATAATTACCATCACCATCGCACAAGTTGAACTGAGCTTGGCAATTATTTATGTTGCCCTTGATATACAGACAATAGCTGCCATTTTCATAGGTCATTCCCCAGCTGCCATTGTCGCTGTCTGGATCGGCAACTATACTATTAACCTGTTCAATAAATGCAATATCATCAAAAGCTCCCAACACCGGCTCCTCCAGCGAGTTTCCCGATTCTCTGAAAACGGTTTTGAATAATCTGGGCGAACACAGCGTGGTCACCTCGTTCCGGATGTCCGGAATGGCGGGCATGCCAAAGCTGTCGGTTATATCAAGCGAGCTTACCGCCTGACCGCAGGTTATTGTAAACATAACGTCCTTAAAGAAGCTCTGCGGTATGTAAATTTCGGAATAGCGGGTATTGTTTTCAACATAGCTCTGCACATATGCTCCGAGGATGGGATTCCACACGGAGTCTAAAATTACAGGCTCGGTGCTTGCTTCGTAGCGCAAAAGCTCCTCTCCATCCTCTTCATACAGGATGGAGAATACGGTGGATTCATACATATTGGTTACGGCATAGATATAGTATCCGCCGTTTTCATAAACAATGCTCCACCGAAAAACTCCGTCAGAACCCATATACATCGGAAGCATGCCCCATTGAACAGCGAATATCGGTCTTACTGCGTCATCACTTGTAAGCGGCAGATCAGCTTCTTCGCCGGTAAGCGCGGGGTCGGCAACGGCAGGTTCGGTCACCGATGAATCGATTTCCGAAGAATCAACTTCCGAAGAATTGGTCGCCGAAGGATCGGAAACCAATGGGTCCGACGCGGCAGGGTCTGAGGGAAGCCCGCTGTTATTATCCACGGTATTGTCCATGGGAATGGCTGTCTCATCCGGAATAGGCTCGGTAATAGCCGGCTCTGTAACAGCAGGCTCTGTGAATATAGGCTCTGCAACAGGCTCTGTAACGGCAGGCTCGGTCGTCTGCATGGAAGCAGCGGGCTCGGTCTGCTCAGAGGCAGACTCAGTAATTTCCGCCGCGACGACTGTCGGCATATTTGCGGCAAGCACGGCAAGACTTATCAATACCGCTGCAATGCTTTTAAGCGTTTTGTTTAGCATGATATTTCCTCCGATAGTTTGTGTGAATCGTGATAATATTGTTTATATTTAATGTAATATATTTCAGCGAACGCGCTTTGCAATCTTAACAGCCGCTTTTGCCGCTATTATTATCCCCGCGATTACCGCAGCGATTGCAAGCAGCTTTTTGCGGCAGGCTTTAAACAGGTTAAGGTAAATTTTTATTGAATCCTTAACAGGATTAAAAGTGGTTGCACTGTTATTGTCTATATAAACGGTCTGAATGGTTATTTCTTTAAACGGCACAGAGATTTGCTTTGCAACCGTAAGCATATTTACCTCAAACTCAAATCTCTCACCCGGAACGTTCATAAGATATTTCATAAATTCAGACGAAATCGCTCTCAGACCGGTCTGGGTGTCGGTAACATCCACGCCGTTCATTACCCGCATGAAATTTCTTGTGATTTTGTTGCCGAGCTTGCTTTTCTGCGGGACCCTGGGATCGTCGAAATCGCGGCAGCCAAGAACCAGCGGAAGCGGCTCCTCACTTGAAACAAGCGCTTCGGCGCAGGCGATAATATCCTCAGGCAGGTGCTGATAGTCAGAGTCTGCCGTAACAGTGCCTAACGCTTCGGGGTAGGCGTTGAGAATATAATTGAAGCCGTTTTTAAGAGCGCGACCCTTTCCAAGGTTCACATTGTGGGTAATAATATTGCAGCCCATTGCTTCTGCAACCGGAAAAATCTCCTTGCGGGCTTTTTCGCTGCTTCCGTCGTCAACAACGACTATAGGGCGATTCCAGACCGGCGCAAGATCTTCGATAAGCTTGATAAGCATACCGTTCGGGTTGAGAGCGGGGATAAGAAGAACAACGTCTTTTTTGGAAATATTAAGCTTTATCATATAATTCTGACTACCCTTTATATATTTTTTCTGCAAAATCAGACA
>ENA-UONV01002518-UONV01002518.1-human-gut-metagenome-genome-assembly--contig:-CS4-NODE-2518-length-13352-cov-5.026698_pt1 | contig 13352 bp, 9 predicted proteins | sample MGYA00242461_ERZ724008 | MGnify/ENA metagenome assembly ERZ724008 | reverse complement strand
ATAACCACTCCTTCCTCTTCTACCTTTTTCTCGATAGACTGCGGATCGGACGAAGGGATGACCATATAGGCATAACCACCATTATTCGGAGAGCTACCATGATCGATAGAAAGAGTGAATACATCTTGCCGAATAATGTTTGTAGGTGTAGTAGTCTGCCGGTTAGCAATCTTCCAGCTTCCTTCCATATGCTGATTGGATAATATGACATTCTCTTTTTTGAGGAAATAATAGCCCACTTTGTCATGCACCACCCATCGTACCTCTTTTTTCATACGAGATCCCTGTTCTTGCGGATGAATACCATCAGCATCGCTCACGGTCACCTCCCCATTCAAGAGACATTGATTGACTGTCGTCAGGACCTGATCTTTCATCCGGCTGGATATGTTTGTTCCCAAACAAACGTATGTTTTATCGAAAAAAAACCATGCTTTCCTGGCCGCTAAACCGGTGTGCGGACTTTTGAAATCGAAACCAACCGCCCCATATATTCCATCTGTAACCGCCCCGACATAATCGGTCAACCCCCATTTCTGAATTTCATTCTCACCCGGCATCTTATCCAATTGTACAATCGTTGCCCCTGGTATCTTCATCCAATCATAAACAGGTGTCAATCTTTTATACTCATCTCCCCGGACAGAAAGATAATTCGTTCCGTCGCCTCTAAAATGATTCATCAATCCTTCTCCATTATACGGTTCTTCCATATTGGCATTGCGGGTAGAATACATTCTGACAGAAGTATAAAAATCAGGACGTTGGAATACAAAATGATCCGTTCTCCAAAAGAATTTGGCAAAAGAAACTGGTCGACAGGAAAAATCCCCTTTTCTTAAACAGATGATATTATCCAATTCCGCTTGCCTGTAATCAGTCAGGTTTCTCAACTTTTCAGGGTCGGAAGGGCTCCACACCTTTTCTTCGCCCGGCAAATTCGAATTGATTGTACTCTTTTTTGTTTTGATTGTCAACCTATTTTTATTTTATAGTTAACATTTCTTTCATAAATAAAGCTACAGTTCACACGTCATGTTACGAAAGCCCGAAGGTGCAATGGCTTTCACGTAACTATTTTAAAAATAAGCAAAGCAGCTTCCTCTTCCAATTGTGATATGGACGATATCTAATCGGCAGATCTATCCACGTTTTCTTGTCTACAATACTTTTGTAATGAGTAAAGGTGTCAAAGCCTGTTTTTCCATGATAGCTTCCCATACCACTCTCACCAAAGCCGCCAAACGGCATCTCGCTTGTTGCCAGATGAATCAGCGTGTCATTTATACAGCCGCCACCAAATCCGATTTTTTCTATTACACTTTTGGCTGCGCACTTATCCTGTGTAAAAATATAAAGTGCCAGTGGGTGTGCCATACTGCGAATTGTATCAACTGCCTCATCAATAAAGTCATATGTCAAAACTGGAAGAATCGGTCCAAAGATTTCTTCCTGCATAACTAAATCTGAAAATGTTACATTATCCATTATGGTCGGCTCAATTTGCAAAGTACTTCGATTTGCAGTTCCGCCAACAACAACCTTTTTGTAATCAATCAGTCCAAGAAGCCTGTCAAAATGTTTCTCGTTAATGATCTTTCCATATTGTTTTCGCTTTAATGGCTGCCTTCCATATTGCTTTTGTATCTGTTTTTTTAATTCATTCACCAGCTCATCTTTTACTGCACTGTCACAGTAAATATAATCTGGTGCAACACATGTCTGTCCGCAATTTAAAAATTTTCCAAATACAATTCGTTTCGCTGCAAGCTTGATGTTGGCTGATTTATGAACGATACATGGACTCTTTCCGCCAAGCTCAAGTGTAATTGGCGTTAGATGAGCTGAAGCGCAGCGCATTACTTCTTTTCCGACAGACTGACTGCCTGTAAAGAAAATATAATCAAAATTCTCATTTAACAGACATGTATTTTCTTCCCGTCCGCCTGTGACAACTGCCACATATTTTTCATCAAAGCATTCTCTTAACATGTGGCTGATAAGCTCACTTGTATTTGCAGAATAAGCACTCGGTTTTACTATAGCCGTATTGCCTGCTGCTAGCGCATCAACTAATGGTTCAAACGTCAGCATAAGAGGATAATTCCAAGGACTCATAATCAGCACCACACCATATGGAGATGGCTTTTGATAGCTTCTTGAATGAAACTGTGCAAGCGGTGTATGTACTGTCCGCTCTTTTGCAAATTTGCGCGTATGCTTTATCATATATGTCAGCTCACTTAAAACAAGTCCTGTTTCACACATATAGCTCTCAAAAGCGGATTTTCCTAAATCTGCACAAATTGCCTGATTGATCTTTTTTTCATATTTTATAATGCATGCTCTCAGTTTTTCTAGTGCGCTTATACGAAACGATACATTCAAAGTCTCACCAGAATTAAAAAAGTCCCGCTGCTTTTTGACTAACTTTTCAATTTCTGTCTGTGTCATGATTATATCTCTCCCCCAAAATTTTCCCCTTTTAGAAAGATAAGACTTACGCCATATACATGATAACAACAAACAATAAATTATTATTTGTTGTTCTTACATTCTCTAGCATCTCCATCAGCTTTGTAAATGGGCCGATATTTCCGCCTATAACGATCTCTATTTTTAATGGCTTGTCCCATGCTTGTAAAATACCGTGAAGCTCCTCAAGCTCACTATTATAATCTGCCGGCATTCCTTTAAGACGTCCGAAACGCTTCAGCGCATCCTCCTCTGTCTTTAATCTTACCAGATCAATTCGTATTTTTTCCATAATCACTTCCTCCAACATTATCCACATTTGAATACAAAACAGCAATCGTGTTTTGTTTATATTGATCTATTATAGCTGTTTTGTGTGTCTTTTTCAACCATTATAATCCTGTATCATCAAACTGTGGAATAAAGCTTTCCTTTGCAGTCTCACCTTCTTGTATAAATCCATTTTCCACACCCAAATCAATTGCATAGTCCACAACCTCATCATATTCCTTCTGCGTGATCGTGCGGCCAAGATTTTTAAAGCGCTTCTCAATTCCCGGCATCGGTGTGTATTGATAACGAATGGCTTCTTTTGACTCTTTTATATGGCCTGGCAAAATCAAATGACGCACAATCACACCTCGCTTCATCATATCTCTCTCATCAAATTTTGCATCTCCAGTTTGCTTTACCATCTGTGCAAGAGCACGCTTTGCTACCTCTGGATAATCTGGTGCATTAGAATAGCGCGCAGCCATCTCACTGCTTATATACTTAAAATCTGGCAAAAAAATATCCACAATTCCATCAAGTGCCTCAATTGCCTCAACCTTTTCATATCCGCTCGAGTTATAGACAATTGGAATTGTCAACCCACTCTTCCTTGCTCGCTTTATGCTCTCAATGACAATTGGCAGATAATGGCCTGCCGTCACGAGATTGATATTATTTGCCTTTTTTTCCTGAAGCTCTATGTAAATCTCGCAAAGCCTATCTTGTGTAATTGTCCTGCCAGAATGACCAAGCGCAATTTCTCTATTCTGACAATATACACAGCCTAAATTACAGCCTGAAAAAAATACAGCTCCTGATCCCTCATCACCAGAGATACATGGCTCCTCCCACATATGAAGGGCAGCTCTTGCTGCCGTTATTGTGTTTCCAACTTTACAGGCGCCAAAACCACGCGTACGGTCAGCACCACACTCACGCGGACACAGCCTGCAATTAGTCCAGTCTATTGTAAAATGCTTATTTTCTTCCATTTTTTTGTCTCCATATTTAACTTTTTCTTACAATTCCCAAAAAGCAGTTGTGTTTCTCCCAAAAAGCTATATGATAGAATTGATTGTAATGATTTTACTTTATTACCACTTACCCATTATAATTTATCATGGAGGTGCTATCATGTATTTTGATGCACATTTTATTTTTAACACCTTCCGATCTCGTGGGGTTTTTATGTTTGTGCTTTGTCTTATGATCCTTTGCTCTGTGCGTCCCTCTTTTGCAGCAGAAGCCGAAGCTACGCTGCAGGCGGAAACTACAGACGATTCTGCTATTGAGGCAGCTGGTATTGTCAGCGAACATGGTCAGTTAAGTGTCTCGTCATCTGGATTTGTAGTGGACAAAAATCAATCTGTCTTCCAAATTCAGGGTATAAGTACACACAATTTGGCTTGGTATCCGGAGTATGTAAATGTCGATACATTTCGCAAACTTCGTGATGAGTTCAATATCAACACAATCCGCCTTGCCATGTACACAGCAGAAGATGGCGGCTATTGCGTCAGCGATGACACTGCAAGACAGCAAATGCTTGCCTGTCTGACTTCTGGTATTGAAGCTGCCATACAGTTAGATATGTATGTGATCGTAGACTGGCATATTCTTTCAGATTCCAACCCAAATCTCTACAAGGAAACTGCCCTTTCTTTCTTCGAAAGGATTGCTTCCACTTATGGTGACAAACCAAATATTTTGTACGAGATCTGCAATGAGCCAAACGGTGACACCTCATGGGACGAAATCAAAAGCTACTCTGTTGACGTGATTGACCGCATTCGTATGTATGCACCGCAAAGCATTGTAATTGTTGGTACCCCAACCTGGAGTCAGGATGTGGATATTGCTTCTTCATCTCCAATTGAGCGCACCAATCTTCTTTATAGTCTTCATTTTTATGCGGCAACCCACAAGGAAGATCTGCAAAGCAAGCTGCAGACTGCACTCACAAATGGTCTTCCTGTCTTTGTATCAGAATTTGGCATCACTGAGGCTTCCGGAAGCGGAATCGTTGATACCACAAGCGCTGATACCTGGATGAAACTGTTAAATGAAAACGGCATTGGCTACATTTACTGGAATCTTTCAAACAAAGACGAAGCCTGTGCTCTTCTTCGTTCCTCGTGCACATCATTATCCGACTGGACTTTTGATGATTACTCGCCTGCCGGACAATGGTTTTTACAGAATCAGCAAAATAATGCTTCAATTTATGACAAAGCAGCTGCCGCTCCAACAGCGGCTGTCGACACTCCTACTACACTTTACGCAAGTGATGATTATTGGAGCTTTAGCAATGGCTGCAATGTTTCTGTAAGCCTTACTGATACCTGGGCCGATACATCCATGCAGTATGCCTCTTATGATGTAACTGTTTCAAATACATCTTCTTCTGATGTAACAAACTGGCGTTTTCGCATAACCTGGAATGAGGAAATTTCACCAAAGGAATACTGGTCATGTGAAATCGGCGGCTCTGGAAATAATCGTCTTTTCATTCCAGTAGACTATAACACGACCATCCCGGCAGGCTCTTATATCACCTTTGGAATGATCGTGTATGGTGTTCAGTCACCTGAACTGACAAATATCACCTTTGAATAAAACTAGGAGCTTTTTGATGAAATCAAAATATACAAAAAAACAACGTGTTCTTGCCATTTTAGGCATCATACTTTTAGTCGGACTTTATCTCGCAGTGCTTATCGCTTCGTTCTTTAACAGCCCGACTGCACAGGGATTTTTATGCAGTGCTTTATTCTGTACATTCTTTATCCCAATCGTTATCTATCTTCTTCAGTTTTTTGCAAAGAAAAATTCTTCGTCACCAGATGACGACGATAAATCATTTAGGAAATAAATTTCCGATTAAAGGGGTCTTCGGACCTCTTTTTTTTCGATTTTCCTCAATCACTTCATCATCAATATCAATATAATAACGCTCATATGCATTCACTACACGTGTTTCATTATACTTACATTCTCTTTTATAACGTCCTCCGTAATTGGCATGCACATGACCATGTACAAACAAAAGTGGCTTATAACAGTCCATTAAGTCCCTGAATACCTGAAATCCCTTGTGAGGAATGTCATCACCGTCATTTAACTGATATGCCGGCGCATGCGTAACAAGAATGTCAAAGCCATCTTTCTTTCGCAGCTTAAAACGCATCTTATTCACACGCTTTTTCATCTCATTTTCCGTGAACATGTTACTTCCCTCTTTGTAGCGCATTGATCCCCCAAGACCAAGCAAACGTACACCATGAAACTCAAAAATATCGTCTTCAATGCAGATACAGCCATCAGGAGGTGTCATCTCATAGTTTGCATCATGATTTCCCCTCACATAAATCACAGGTGCCTTTGTAAATGTTGCCAGAAAGGACAAATATTTGGGATTTAAGTCTCCGCACGAAACAATCAGATCCACATTTTCAAGCATCGACTTATCAAAATAGTCCCACAGCGCCTTCGACTCGATATCTGCAATTACCAGTATTCTCATTCCTACCTCTACCTCTGCCATAATCCAGCGCAGCTATACTTCGCTGCGCCTTCATAACCGCTTTTTCTACTCTTCTATATTATCTACACCCTGAACCTCAACTACAGCCTTTGCATCCTCATTTAATTTGTTCCAATGCGGCAGACTGCCATTCACATTATCGGCCAGCCATCTCATGTTAATAATTTCCTCTGGTGTCAGTGAACGATTGTCATCGCTTTGTACAATACCATCCTGTGAATACAGCTCTCCTGAAAACGGACTAAAGCCACCTTCCATAATTTGATGCTGCATAAACTCAACCAGCTGCCTTGTTTTTACCGGAACCTTCGGTGAGCAGATGAAATCAACAACACCTGCTGACATTCCCCACCAGTAATTAAGTGCAACACCGTCTGAGCCTGCACTGTCCCATGCACCATTTTGCACAGTCTCGACAAGCTTTTTATAAAGCGCACCCCAGTTCCATATCACAGCTGTCAGATTTTCCGGCTCATCCTTTTCTATATTGACCAGTCCAAAATAGCGTGACGGTGAATTAGGTACAATCATCTCAAGACATGATACAAGATTTACTTCATTTGCCTTAAAGTCTTCAAGAATTTCCTGTTTGCTGCGCACTGTCGTCCACTCCAGCTGAATCGTTGCATTTGGATTAACCATCTTCACGCCAATCGCAAATGCATTGATATTAGCAATCATTCCACAGATCGGATAATCAGCCATATAGCCAATCTTTCCATTTTTACACAATGCTCCTGCTACAAGTCCTGATAAAAATTTTGCCTCAAACAAGCGCGCATAGTAGGTACGAATACACTGATGATTCGTGTCAACAGAACAATTTAAAATCTTGACAGATGGATTTTTTATCGCTGTCTTTATACTGCCTTCAAGAAACTGCGGCGTTGTTGTAAATATAATGTTGCATTTTTTTTCAATTGCATCATCAAGTGTATTTTCAAGTTCTGCTCCCTGTGAAACATCATTATAAGAGATTGTTTCAACCTTTCCCTTAAATTGTTCCTCAAGATACATTCTTCCAAGTTCATGACCATATATCCATGCAGAATCCTGTGGATTTTTATCATGTACAAATGCAATCTTTAAATACTTTGTTCCTGGAGACAACAGATAATCAAACAGATTTTTCTTTGGTGCCTCCTGTGGCTCTGTCTTAATCTCAGAAGGATTTCCCTTTGCCTGAAGCAAAATCTCATCCCACATCTTTGCAAGCTCTGATTTAATCTGAGATGGGAGCTTTTCCTCCTGATGAGGATCACACGGATATAGCTCCAAATACATCAAAAAGGCATCTGCTGTCGGAATCGGCGGTCGTTCTCCTCCCTTTTCCTTATACACCTTTTCAAAGCGCACATACAAAGAACGAACCTCCATACGGTCATCATCTGTCCATTTATAATCTACTTCAAATCCAAGCTTTTCCAATAAAGTCCTATAACTTCCAAGCTTACTTAACACAATGTAATTAACCTTAGAGCACTTATAAAATGCCAGAAACTCAAAGTACAGGCGGTTCTCTGGCTCATCTGTCCTCTTTGGAATAATACGAGTTACATTACCCTGCACACTAGGTGCACCGCAAAACTTTAATACACTGACACGCTTATTACCCTCTAATACATAGTAGCGGTTCATAAACTCATAACACTTAATCGGATCATGTATTCCCTCTTCCAAATGGGCATTATAAAGAGCCTGCCACTTGGCTGCAAACTCCGATTCATCATCGAGCAGCGGCATAAAGTTCGGTGCAAATGCAGTACGTCTTCCTGCCGTAAATGTTCCCACAATCATTTCCGATGGAATGGAACAAATTCCCAGATCTTCCTCTGCCACCACATCCGTATGAGACAAAAGCTCCTCAAGCACCTGCAAATACGGATATTTTCCTTCCGACAGATATCTTGCATAGCTTCTCTCACCCTTTTTCAGCGCCTTCTGATAATCCTCTCTTGCCATATTCAGCCACACACCTTTCTGTTCTCTAAGTCTCTTGCTCTTTGCAACTTTATTTTACATCATTTTATCTGCTGTTACAAGTATTCTTAAGAAAACCTTTCAATCCTTATGAATCCGTGTTTTTTCTTGCTTTTTTTTAAGAAACAAAGTACAATAAAATTAACTTATGCATCAGGAGGACTTATTATGAAAAAATCTCATTTCATTCCTGCTTTTTTACTTTCTGCAGCACTTTTATCTGGACTTGCAGGATGTAAAAAAGAAACTGAATATTATAATCCAAACGCACAGACCTCATCTGTGACAGAAACACAAACTGAACTGCAAACAGAACATTCCACACAAGCTTCTACAGAAGAATCTACTGAGGCATCCACTGAGGCTTCTACTGAAGAAAGCACCGAAGCTTCCACTGAAGAATCCACTGCTGCCCATGTTGTTTCCAAAGAACTTGCTGTAGGTGACATTTGGTATGTAAATACCGATTCCCTTAATATCCGCGATTACCCTTCTACTGAAGGCAATAAAATTGGGGAGCTTTATCGCGGTGAGGAAGTTCGAATCCTTGCTCTTGCAGAAAATGGATGGGTTCAGATTCACAGTGCAACAATGGACGGCTATGTAAAAGCAGATTTTCTTGTATCTTCTCCAGATCAGGTAGATGGTGCAGTGGCAGATGCAGCAGCATCTGCTGCGCCAGCCTCAAACGAAACATCAAATGCAAACACATCTTCTTCAAACGGACATATTGTATGCATTGATGCAGGTCATCAGCAGGCAGGCATCAGCGAACAGGAACCAAACGGTCCTGGCTCTTCTGTAATGAAGGCTAAGCTTACTACTGGAACGAGCGGCGTAGCTACTGGTCTTGCCGAGTATCAATTAAACTTGGATGTCTCTCAAATGCTTCAACAGGAGCTTTTAAACCGTGGCTATCAGGTTGTGATGATTCGTACAACAAATGACTGCGCTATGAGCAATGCTGAGCGTGCTGTATACGCAAATGAAAGCGGTGCTGAAATCTTTGTCCGCATCCATGCAAACAGCTCCAATGATCCCTCTGTAAATGGCGCTATGTTCTATGCTCCATCATCAGCAAATTCTTATCTGTCTGCTGATGTAATATCTGCAAGCAACACACTTGCTTCTACGATGCTTTCTTTTTATTGCTCCACAACAGGTCTTGCAAACAAAGGAGTTCTTCAGGATGATAATATGACAGGTATCAACTGGTGTACTATTCCTGTCACAATCGTAGAAATGGGATTTATGTCTAACCCTGAGGAAGACCAAAAGATGGCAAATCCTGAGTTTCAGGCTGTAATTGCACAGGGTCTTGCAAACGGTATTGACGCTTACTTTGGGAGATAATTGATTATGGCTGTTCAGATCTATTACCAACTGATCCGTGACATCGTAATTGACGAACAGCTGCTTTCCATGCTGCAGCCGCAGCGCAGAAAGCAGCTGTTTTCTTTTCGTTTGGAATCTGATCAAAAACGCTGCGCAGCAGCCGGGCTTCTTCTTTGGAAACATATTTATCATAAGCACCCAGAGCACTTCACCGTCTCTTACAATGCATCCGGAAAGCCCAGTGTAGCAAATGCGCCTTTTTTTAATCTCTCACACAGCAATGACTTTGTCATGCTTGCCGTGAGTGACACCCCTGTTGGATGTGACATTGAAAAGCTTCATAAAACTGTCCTTTCACACCATGTTTTTCATCCAAATGAGCTTGATGCACTTTCTAATCTTCCTTCAGGAGATATACAAAACCATGAGTTTCTTCGCCTGTGGACAGCAAAAGAAGCCTTCTTAAAAGCCATAGGCACAGGTATTGATGCAAAAGCTTCCTCATACGATTTTAGTAAAAGCAATACCATCTCTCTTGATGATGGTTCATTTTGGAAACTCGAACATCATACAGTTTGCGATTTTCCTGACTATCTTTCGTGTGTTTGCTATAAATGCTTGCAATAGAAAGAAATATCATTTACACTTTAAGCATTACAAGTCAGGCGTTCACATTACACCTGCCCTATGTTTTATTATTCAGAAACGAGGATTGTTTTTATGACTGCTTATGCTCATCTGTTACTGTATTTCTTTTTCTACAGCTTTGTCGGCTGGATTTGGGAATCCAGCTATGTATCTATTCTCACAAAACGGCTGACGAACCGAGGTTTTTTAACTGGTCCAATGCTTCCGATCTATGGAAGCGGCGCTGTAGTCATGCTCTGTGCCACCTACCCGGTGCAATCGTCCGACATTGGTATTTTTCTGCTTGGACTTATTGCTGCCACAATACTTGAATACGTTACCGGTGTCGTTATGGAAACACTTTTTCAGGTGCGTTACTGGGATTACAGTGACAAAAAGTTTAATATACAGGGACATATCTGCCTAAGCTCCTCGCTTGCATGGGGTGTTTTTACACTTCTTTTGATACGCGTCGTTCATCCACGCATATCGGCTTTATTAGAAAAGATTCCTCAAAACGTATGCTTTAGTGCTCTTGTTGTAATCACGATAGTATTTGCCATCGACTTTGCTTCCTCCTTCCATGCTGCTATGGATCTGCGTCAGATTCTTGAATCTATTACTAATCTAAAATCAGATACAGAAAAACTTCGTGAACGCTTTATTGTACTTACTGATTCCGTAAGCGAAACGCTTCGCGATAAGATTGGCACTATAAAAAAGCCGGAGAGTTCTCGTATTGAGGAATTTCAGACTTCTGTTTCTGAATACCTCGAAAAGCTTTACTCTCTTGTTCCAAAGGAAAAAACAGCCGATGTTATTCGACTCAAAGAACGCTTTGCCTATTTAGGTGAACTGAAAAATGCTATCTCAAAGCGTATGGATTTTCGTAAGATTATCCTTTTAAAAGGAAACCCAATGCTTACTTCAAAAAAATATGCCGATGCCCTTAATTCCTTAAAAGAGCAGATTGGACTTAATAAAAATAAATAAGAAAAAGGCCACAAAAAAACGATGACGCATATCTTAAAAAGCGTCATCGTTTTTCTATAAGCTTACTAAATCTTTATAAAGTAATTCCAATATAAGCTGCTGCAAGTTTTACAATATAAGTTATAAACTTGATCAAATACTCTTCAATACGCTCTAACAAGCTATATTGAACTGTCAATTCTTCTTGTACAACAATCTCTGCATTTGAAACACTTTCTTGTGTCTGTGCTTCAGTTTCCAACATCTCAGGCTCATTTAATTTCTCTGCTTCATGAGATTCCTGTTCTTCAGTCTGTGTACTTTCTGGCTCTGTATCAGCTGAATAAATATTTGTTTCATCAATAGTTACTTCCTCAGCCTGATATTGACTAAGCGCTGCGTTCATCAAATCTGCTGTATAGCTCGCACTGCTGTAAACTGCCGCTGAATTATATTTCCAATTCAATACGCCTTTTTCAACATAATAAGATTTACCATTGTAAATACAGCTTCCAGTATAATTCCAGTTGACCTGTCCCTTTGTAATGTAATACCATACGCCGCTGTGCTGACAAAGACCTGTATAGTTCCAGTCTAACGCACCATTTTTTATGTAAAACCAAATCGTATCATACTGACAAAGGCCAGTATACTCCCAATCAACTGAACCTTGTCTTACATAATACCATACTCCATTATACTGAGCTAACCCAGTATAACTCCAATCTGCTGTTCCACCCTTCACATAATACCAGCTTCCATTATAAACTGACAAACCTGAATATGCAGTATTACGTACACCTTTTTGAACATAGTACCAGTTTCCACCATTATAAATAAGACCTGAATAACTTGTATTCTGCACACCATTAATTAAATACACCTGATCACTTCCAGATGTTGCAAAACCAGTATAGCTTGTGTCAACCTGATTATTAGTATAATAGCGCCATACCCCATCCGAATCCTTTAAAAGACCATTTTTACTGGTAACAGTATTTTGTCCTGCATATGCAGTCTGACTAAAGACTGGATACAAGAATACACAATCTGCACTAGTCGTCCATTTTCCACTTGGAATATGAGTATTTCCAAATTTCTTTGTTCCAAATGCTGCTGATGAGTATGTTTCTGAACCTACTAAGAAAAAGTCGTACATAGTGGTAGACTGATCATCCCACGTAGCATCCACTGCGTACCATACGCCATTTTCCATTTGAACATAATTCCACATATGATATTCTCCACTGTCTGTTACACCAGTAACAAGCACACATGGAATACCATATTTATTGCACTGGAGCTTCATCATCTTTGCATATCCAGCACAAACAGTTTCAATCTTTCCATCACCATCTGCGTCATAATATAGACTATATGGCGTCTGATAATACTGATTTCCGATATTTTGCGTATTATTTTCATAGCTGACCATACTGCAAATCTTGTCATGAACTGCCTTTACTTTATCATATGTAGTTGCATTTGCTGGAAGCATAGCATCAATCTGTGATTTTGTTCCATCAAACAATGGATTTACTTTACTTCCTGTAAGTACCCCAGTATCCTTAGTAGGTGTTATGGTAAATGTACTTCCTGCAAGCTCAAGATCTGTTATAATACTTATTTCGCCTGACTCGAACAGCGGTGTATATACGCTATAACCAATAGTATATTTTGCACCTGAAAGCCATACTAACTCTGGATGATCATATGTCAATGCTAAATATGCTGGAGTTACATAACTGCCAAGCCATGCAAAAATTGCCTTCTTTGTTTCTTCTGAATATACAGCCTTACCATTGGCTCCCTTTGTTACCTTCTGATTTTCAAAAATTTTTGTCAGGTTCAACTTCATCTTTGCTGTACTGGCACTACTTTTATTTGCTTCGTAAATCGCATTATAGATACGCTTAGATGTTGCATCAAGCTGATCATAATAGTTTCCAGTTGCTGTACTGATTCCTGCCATTCCTAAATAAATTGGATTTCTGTCTACTATCATATCAAATGAAAATGTCTTTACAAACTCATCTCCAATTTCATAAATATCAGAATCCATATCTTCATCAGTTGAATCTACAAATGCATCCGTTGAGCACTCAGTTGTCTCATCCTCACTATTAGATTCCTGTACCAGTTCTGG
>ENA-UONV01002517-UONV01002517.1-human-gut-metagenome-genome-assembly--contig:-CS4-NODE-2517-length-13355-cov-3.888647_pt1 | contig 13355 bp, 9 predicted proteins | sample MGYA00242461_ERZ724008 | MGnify/ENA metagenome assembly ERZ724008 | reverse complement strand
GTCTGATGTCACTGATAAACGATTGCGCCAATGGAGAATTTCTATCATCTTTCAACGATTCCAGTAATTCAACGATACGCTTTCGGCTTTCTTTGATAGAACTGCTCTTATCCATTAGACTCAACCTTTCCTTATCGCCAAATTTGTAAAACAGAGGTTGGGTCAGCTTCGGTAAGAATAAGCCGCTTTTCTTATATCGGTTCACCACTGAATCAATATTGTTGTAGGCAGACTTAACCAATGCTTCATCAACAAAATTGTCAATCGCAAAATAGTTGGTCTTACCGTCCTTTAGCATCCGGTTATATGGCAGTATATCCAATGCAGCCTTATAAGCATCTCGACTTTCCGAAGATGTGGCACATTCATAGAGATTTTTAATCGTCTTGTAAGCATCCCTACAACCTTTGAGATATTCCTTGATGCCTGCTTTGGTGCGTATCGGATAGTTCTCATTGGTATTGACAACATGAATAGCCAAAGAAGTACCGTTTCTAAATCGTCCTATCGCTTGTACAGCATCAGTACATGGGTCAATGATTGTATATTCTGCAAAATACGGTTCAGTGATGAATACTATATCGGGTTGTTCGTCCAATTCAATATCCACAGAAGTATAGTTTCTGCTGGTAAGCCACATATAAGGCATCTTATGCTTAATGTCCCAATATTCATAAGCTCGTTTAAATCCTTTCTTCTTCAACTTCTCAACACTTTTCTCTGCACAGAACACAGCGGACTCATTTTCAATTCCCAATTTGCTCATTAGCTGGTATATCATATCAACACTGTTAGCAAAGAAACAAATACTGCGCGGTTGTTCTTGTTGTGCTTTTATCTGTGGTAAGATTACCTTTAATGCTTCCAAAACATTATTGGTCGGTACAATGACGATAGGACGTTCGTAATCAAAGGTAGGTTGTATCTCCACAATTTTGAAGCCTTGACTTTCAAAACGCGGGTCACTCGGAAGTATGGGAGTGGCTGAAACAAATGCCTTTTCTCTGAATTTGAAGAAATCATCCATAGGAAGAATTATATCTGCTCTGTAATCGACATCCTTTATCGTCTTGTCGCATTCATCGAACAACAAGAAGGTTATCTCATATATGTCAAGTTCCAACTCTTCAAAAGCCTGTTTGATTTTAGCAAATCCTTCGGGAGTGCTTATCAGCTTGATAAACTTTCCTGCGGCTAATGTCTTTTCAATATAATCGATGATTTCTTCTGTTGTCACCCCTTGCTTGACACCGAACAAATTGTCATTCTTATGCTTCGGGTCTTTGCACTTGCCAACGATAGGTGGTACATTGGGAACGATAATAACAGAATGTCGCTTGGCCTTTATTTCGGAGTAGGTCGCACCTAATCCGGTTAACGTCTTACAAAGGATAGTGTTTGTTTCTATCTGTGGCAGAACTTCTGTTAAGTACTGAATTCTACCAGCTATTTTGTTTATATGTAGATATACTTTTTTCATTTTGTAAATTTTAAAAAGGAGAGAGGAAATTCGCACTTCCTCTGCTCCGTTTTGATTCAAATTATCTGATTAACTCTTTTTCTTGCAAGTATGAAACAATATCCTCGTCTCGGTTTATAAAGAAGAAGATGTTACCAAACTTGAAGTTGGCTACTGCTGTTAGCTGACCTCTTCGGTCTCTGAACTCGGGCGTAAACTGAATGTTTACAGCCTTGCTTTCCACAAACAGTTTGAGCATATTCTTACGATATTCGTTACCGTTGGTTTGGTCTGACTTCTGAACTTCGGACGGTTCTATTCCAAAGTCCTCACTCTTGCCAGTCGAAAGATATGTCATAAGCCAGTTTGCAGATTCATCGTTCAACTGATACGCGAAGCGTTTCACGTATGTGCTTTCGACTTTTATCACCTCGTAGCCGTCCTCGTCAATATCGAAGAAGATGTTCAATCTGTCAAAACGTGACATCATGGACTTCAATTCTTCATGCGCAGCCACATTATTATATGGCTCGCGATTGCTTGAAACGACACTTTCAAAATTGAAGGTAATCATTTGTCACCTCCTTCCTCTGGATATGGAATATCGGGGTAGATGCTCCAACCAATTCTTTTGAATTGCCATGCAGGTAAGTCATCATCTTCACATGAGAAAAATTGATTCTCATTCAAATCCCAAGATTTCCATACCCTGCATTTAAGTCTCTCTCTGATTTCGGGAAGTGCAGCATCTACACGTTCCACATCAAAACCTCTTGTGGTGGTTTCATGCCTTTTATCCGGGTATCTTTTCCTCATGGTGCATGCCGCTATCATAAAACGCCATTTTCCGTTTATGAACTCTTGTAATAAGTCTTCATCCCGTTTGGATTGTGAGGGGAATAAAGGCACGTGTACAAAGCCTTCCGCATCTTGTTCTATTATGTGGAAGCCTAACCGCTCTATAATATCACGGCTTTCGTCTTCACTTTTTACAAGTTCGGGAAGCCACTTCAAATCTTCCAAAGGATTCTTTGGCATGGAAAGTTGAATTTTTCCTTCGCGGTTTAGGAACTTTGTTCCATTGTTCTCTTTAATTTTTTTTCGATTACTCATTTGTTCTAAAAAATTATGGTTTATAAAAAGAAGCGTATGGACACAAAAAAAGCCACTAATTTCATTTTCTGAATTTGTAATGTAACATACCCTGCTTCGACCAATAAATAGCCGAACACATAAATTATGTACTTTACAATTTTAACTTCAGAGCAATCCTTTTGATTGCTTTATGAAATTAACAGCGTTCTTTTCGTCCATGCAGACCATACGAGGGAATCATGAAGAACAAGATGCTTATAGTAGTGAAGATAAATCTTCTTTGGTGATGTGGTTGAAATAGAACTCTACAACTCCGTACGCAAGTTTAAACCTATCAAATCAACCTCACTATTAATTAGTGGTATCAATGTACCTTTCGCTTCAACAACTCTTTGTTGTTCGATGCAAAGGTACAGCTATTTTTTAATTCACAAAATGGATTTCAAAACATTTTTGCCCCACATATGCACATATAACATTCATTGATAACCTTTTAACGGGAGCAAAGAGTTCTACCTTATTATATATAGGGCAGAACTCTTTTTAGTTACAGCAAATTCTTCATCGCTTCATCTACTTGCTCGTTGTCGAAGCTATCCAAATATATTTGAGTAGTGGCCAAGTCTGAGTGTCCCAATGCTTCACTTATCAATGCAATATTTACACCGGACTTCTTTAGAACACTGGCGAATGAATGGCGAGCCACATAGGTTGTGATATTGGCTTCAACCCCCAAGTCTGCTGCAAGTAGTTTTAAGTTCTTATTGACCTTTCCTAATATCTTATGTATTCTATTCTGTTTTTGTAGGGCGGTCTTGTGTATCTTGCTGTCTAAAATCGGAAACAGATAGCCTTTACTCTCTTTTGAATATTTTTCGATTATCTGCATGGCTTCTTGCGGTATTCCTATTTTGATTAGCTTTTTTGTCTTTTGGCGGATATAGTGTAATCTGCCATTTTGAATATTCTCGTTTGTTAGATTAGCTATATCAGTGAAATTGATTCCACCGCATAGGTAACTGAACACGAATATGTCTTTGCTCAACTCCATATACTGCTGCTTTCCAATAGGCTGCACCTCTGTTGTGAATTTCAGTACGTCTGCTTTGGCAATGGCTCTCTTTTGAGTAGTGGTGTCGAACTTGTTTATTTTATATTCGTTAAATGGATAATCGGATTTTCGGGCACACTTCGCTTTGATGGCTTTATTATATGTACTGCGTAATGTACGAAACATAAGGCTTATGGTGGTTTCTTTATTGTCTTTGGAACGTAGCCACTTCTCATATTTGTTAAGCCAAGAAGTGTCTATATCACTGAAAGGTATATCTACTTTGCCTTTCGTGAATATTTTAAGCGAATTGAAAGAACTTTTATAGATGAGGCGGTTACCGCATTTATCTTCACGTGTATACTGCTCAATCAATTCGTGGTAGAACTCACTAACGGTTTTCAGTTCAAACTTGGTATTCTCATTATTGAGTAGGGTAGTAGTGGTATATTCTTTCTGTTCGACATTCAACTCTAACATTCGCTGTTGAAGTTCTCGCTGTTTATCCAAGATAATCTTTTGAATATACTCTTTGTTAGGGCAGTTAGGCTTAGGTTTGTTTCGTGTGAAGTCCCAATATTTAGGATTGACGGATATGCCTAAACTCTGCATAGTCCGTTTGCCACCTTTGGCTACTCTTACCATTAAGGGGGATTCTCCATTTGCTAAAGTCTTCCACTTGTAGCATACTACGTTGATTGCTGCACTCATAAAATTTTCGGTTGACTTCTTGGTTGACTTCAACCGCATAGTTTCGTGCAGAATCAGCACCCTCTAAAAACAAAAATCAGATAGAAATCTTGCGATAACTATCTGATTTTCTTAAGAGCGGAAGACGGGGCTCAAACCCGCGACCCTCAGCTTGGAAGGCTAATGTCCACAGAAGCCTACGGCTTCGTGGCAACCAACTGAGCTACTGGATTATATCTGCTCTCAAAGAAAACCTTATTTATCGGTCTCTTGGACTGGTTTAACTCTTGGTTTAACTTGGTGGTTAGACAAGAGATGTTTAACATTAAATTATAAATCTCTTTGCAGCATTAAACTGCATTGCAAATATAGACACTATAGTTTTATTACGCAATGATTTTTCTCTGTAGTTGAGGCTATTCCAATCACTTTTTTGCCTATTTAATGGTATAATATATAATAATGTAGTATAGCTTTCTTTTTACTCAAAATTCATTCATAAGTTATATTTCTATTCTTATATAATATAGCGGTGCTAAAATTCACAGTAGGTATATAAAGCTATTTATGTGCGGAATTGCACCTGTCAATATTCTGTTTCTTTTGCTTTGTATCATCCTTTGTAATGGTTACTCTTGTATATGTTGAACATTAATATTTTATAGCTATGAAATACTTAATTCAGAAAAATGCAATTGCTCCCGATAAGAAGCGATTGATAAATGAAACAATTATCCAAAGGTATTTCCCCTCATAGATAATTGGAATTACACCAAAGAACTTTCACTCATAAGAAGTATTATTATAGATTTAGAACTGAAAAAAGCTAACTTATCCGTAATTAGATAGGTTAGCTTTTTTGCGTTTGTTATAGTTTCAGAAGACTATTCCCATTTGAATGTATAATTGGTAGTGTATGTCTCTGTACGGTCAATCCTTGTGTATTTAGTAGTACAGCTTTCTACATATCCATCTTTATTCAACTTATAGGTATATTCTTCTTTATCTTCCAAATAATCACTTTTGCTATTGACTTGACTTGGCAATTGAGTGATTCTCATTCCAATCAGTTCTGGGTGCGCAAACATTAATTTAAAATCGTCTTCCACCATTAGAACCATAAGAGGAAAGTAACCTTTACAAGTTTGGTTACTATAGGTAATTGTTGATGTTCCATCATCTTCATAATCAATCTTTGTAACTTTTCCATTTTCCCAAGTAAGAGTTCTTGTAGTTGTATCGTACTTATCGCCATATTGATAAGTAATCAATTGTTTGGACGAATTGTAAGCGAATGAATATTTATATCCATCTGATTCCGAACCTGTTCTTACTAAATCATCATTGAGAGAATAGGTAATGGATTCTCCATTTTCGCTTTTTGTGATAGAGTTTCCGTTCCAAGTAAAATTGATTATGTCTCTATCTGTATTACTGCCATATTTCTCAGTACGAGTTAAAGAAGCCAGTTTACCTTTGGTGTCATAAGAAAAGTCCCAAGTTACAATTTCTGAATCATCAGTCATCTTAAATTCCACAAGTTTCTTTTGATTAGTGATAACTCCATCATCGTCTTTAATAATTTCATCATCATCACTGCTGCAAGCTGCGAAATTGACACACATAACTACGGCTAATAAAGCCATTCCAATAAATTTAAATGTTTTCATATAATTATTCTGTTTGTGCTTCCACGTTCCCAATAGATAGCATTAGTAGTAAAATAGCTTTGGAATAAGTATGAGGAACACAGCAAGAAGCTTCACACTTATTAATTAATAGACTTTCTGTTTCTTTTGCTTGTAATGTATTATAGCCAATGTTCCCTTATTGACCTTTACATAAAAAAAGGTGTGGGAACTATATTTGCTTTATCCTACATTCTGGTCTTCGCATTACCATTGGAATGGATAAAACAATAGCCCACACCAATTTGATAATATCGAAAGACCTTATAATGTTTATAAGGCGATAAAACCAAATGATGTGGTGCTATTGCTACCATCTTCATTCCAATATCAAATTTGCGAAGTTTGAATGTAGAAGATAATTTCAATAACACCTTTACGTTAAATATGTCCTTTCAGTCTCTTAACTCATTAAGACTACTGAAATTGCTGCAAAGATAACGAAAGGTTTTGAATACTGAATCTGAGTTGTTAATAAATACAGTTCTATATGCCTTAAAACATATCTAATACCATGTTGAGGACAATACAGGCTATTTTTCTTCTTAACTTCAAGTAGGTGGAAAATTCAGAAGTTGCCATATAAGAGCAAATTTCTGAATATTCACACCTAACTAAAGTTTAAGGTTTTATAAACTGATTCTTTATCCGTTGAACTGTAGAGATTCCAATGCCTTGTAATTTGGCAATGTTTCTTATGCTATAGCCTTTTTTTAGTAAGGTTATCACTTCTCTATATTCTTCCAGTTTCTTATCATCATTTTTCTGCCAAGTTTGCCACCTTTGGCAATGTAGTTTGCTCTTCCAGAATTAAGACGGTAGGTAATGTTTGACCGTTCAATATTAGCCATTTCAGCCAAGACAGTTACCATAATAGAAGCTATTGGATTTACATCTCCATTAGGTTGTAAAGTATATAAGCCTAAATTCTGTATATAGACCGATACCTTAGCCTCATGTAGCATATCCAGAGATTTAAGCACCTGTAATGTGCTTCTGCCAAGTCTGGAAAGTTCAGATAATAATAAGTAGTCCACATTATTTCTTATGCAAAACTGTAGGCAGTCAGTAAGCACTTGACGTTCTTCATTCTTCTTTGCACCGCTTATGTGTTCCTCAAATATGGAAATAGCTTCTATTTCTTGAGAATTGGCAAAGCGTTTTAAATCCTCTATCTGCCTTGTTGTGTCCTGCCTGTCATTGGCAGAAGAAACACGAGCATATATTACTGCTGTTTTCATTTTATTCTTTGAATTAATTGATAACTAAAAAGAATGTGTTCAGACCAATCTTATAGATTAATTTGAACACATTCCTTATTTGAACACACATACTAAAAAGGTCTATTCCCGTATTCATATTCTAAGATTGAGTGAAAAACTCTATCGTAAAAGGAGAAACCGCAGCAAGTATGGAAATAGCTCTCATAAATGGCAGCGTATTCTCCCTGTTGTTTGCTTGCCTTATCCAGTGAAACATCTAATATATTCAGCCAATATCTTAGAGCTTGCAGCCGTTTGATATATTGCAGGTTGTTCTCACATTGGCATAACTTATTCTGTAATGTAGTAATATGGTTTACTATGTTATCTATTTTCTTCATAATGTTGATAATTAATTAGTTAGTATAAACAAAGAAAGGACACCTAACTTAATAGATGCCCTTTCTCCAATTAGTAATTCATTTATCCCAAAAACCAAGCGTACTTATTATCTATTCCTTGTAGAACATTGTTGATTCCTACGCTTACTTCTGTTGCATTGACCGCACGTTGCAGATAGGTATCAATGTAACTCCCTTTATTCGCTTGCGTCAAAAGGTTGTGAAAGTCGAACATTGATATGGCATTGTCTTTCATTCCGAACACTTCATTATTATAATAGTCACGACAAACACTGTTTGTCTGACTGTCCGTAATAAGAAGTCTTGGCATTGATTTCTGTCTTGCAGGTGATAAGGCTTGAAACATTCTCATTCTGCCTACCACTTGTGCGAACTGTGTTTCAGATAGCGAAGTGTTGGTAAGTGCTTGCATCAAATGTATTTCCTTTGCAGGATTGAAGCTATGAAACAGTTCAAGCACATTACGGTAAAGTTCACCTATGCTTGTTACCTCCATATTGAACTTGACACCCTCACCTGTTAAAATCTGATTGGAACAAATATTCACTCTCCAACCAATAAAGACTGAAAACTTCTCTATGCCTTTGGATGCACGATAAAGATTCAAGTCCGAATAATTTCGCACTCCACCTATGCACAATTCGAGTTTTTGACCTCTGATTGTTTCATGTATGGTTGGAATGGTAAAAGCAAAAGCAAGTCGCTGATAAAATTGTGTCTTTTCGCACTCCAACAGTTCAGATGCTTTTTTGCCAAGTGCTTGCGGTATTCTTCCACGTACTACGTGTGAAACCCGAACATCTGGATTGCTCACCCGTTCACCTACGAAGAATGAAGATGCCGCATCGTGTACGCTTGATATAAAATCTTGGTGCGCAATGGTTAGTTCTTGGTTAGCCCATGTTGGTACGACACACTTGTTTGCAAGCTCGTCCAAAGTTACTTCATCGGTGTTTGCTTCTAAAAAGTTTACAGCTGCCATTGGTTCGTCTTGAATAATAGTCGCTTCTTCTGCGAACTCACCCATGTTTAAAGACTCTCTACGCTGTGCAGGCATAATTACTAAATCTCTCATAATTATAATTATTTAATTGGTTAATATATATTCTCTAAAATACTGTTGGAGCTTATATATACTGGCTATTTTTCATTTCAATTATGGGGAGGGGACTAAAAGGGTTATGGGCACGAAAGACAGTAACTCTACAATTTTTCAACTGCTGACAAAATGGGGAGGGGGCTTAAATAAACAGTCTCTATTTCTTGCTCTCTTGATTTTTAGCTAAACAAGAAGTAGGTAATTCTTTAATTAGGTAGTCTTTTTAATGGTATTACCTATGATGGGTATGTTGTAGAGTAGGTGCTATATAACTCTTCTTCGGTGAGAATAATCCATAAAAGGAAATTCCTAAAAATCAGTAGTCCGAGACTACGACCGATAACTGACCGTTCGTAAAAAATAACGCCCACATCCTTACCGGACATGAACGCTATCGAATGAAAAGAAGTGATTTTGCTTCTAATTGACTGGTGGTATCATTTTATATTTTTGCAGCCATATATGCCCACGTCCGAAAAATCCACCGCCTAAAACTTAAAGAGAATAAGTTTAAACGAGGGCTTTTCTTTTGAGTTGGAGACATCGCACTCATAGTAATCCCGTATTGTTTCTTGTGTCGCTTTAAAATTTACACCATTTTCTTGGTATATCAGTTGTAACCGTTGCTTTATTTCCTCCTTTGGCAAATATATTCCTAATGGGAACTCTGCCTTTATATCATTGAGAACATTAGGAGAGAACCTTAGTTTCGCAGCTTGTGCCTTGTCGTACTCCTTAACCTTTTTCTCTATTAGTGGTTTCTTATATTCAGCCGTCACTATTGCATCCTTGCCTATCTTGTTGTATGCAGTCAAAATGAAATCACACTCCGGTTGTTTCCTTAGCTGATTCAAAAGCTGTTCTTTTTCCTCAAAGGTAATTTTGCCATCTTTAAACCATTCTTCCATCCGGGCAATCAGACAAACCAACTGCTTCCGTTGTTCAATAGCAACTTTGGTATTATTGAGCCTTTCAAAATCATCCTCGCCAACACATTCAGTCACGTTGTTGTAGGTCACATTAAAGAAATCCGTAGCAAGATATGCCTGGTATAAAGCATCGGCAGACTGATAATAAGCCCTTACCCGTTCCTCATTATATAGGTTGTCAATTGAGAACGGATTTATCTCTCCTCTTTCGTCTATCAAATCTTGGTATTTCAGCTTCCCCATATCTTCAAGAATGGCTTCCTGTTTAAATTCGTTCGTTTCCGGCTGTTCTTTGAGCAAATTGTAATTGACAATGGACTGGTCTATTCTATTCTTTATTTCCTCCTTACTGCGAACACGAATATTCGGGTCAATGGTTGTAATGTGGGTCAGCGAGTTGTAGGTAACATCATCCTTGCCTTTTTTTCGGAATCTGCCTTGTATCTGAATGGCTTCCGTGAACGGGTCTATCATCGTCCATTGAGCTGTCCGTAAATCTGTCAGCATAAGAACGTCCGGTTTGTATCTTCCAAGCAGAATATCCAAGGCGGAATAGAAACGGCAAGTGAAGAAGTTGTATTTAGCCAAAGGGTAGTCAATCTGTGAATAAGCATTAGTTATCCCTCTATTTTTCAGCTTTTCCACACTTTTGCCGGAACAGAACACCTTGTAATCAGTGACACCCAAGTTGTCAATCAAATCACCGATGCCATCTGTTACATTAAAGAATATGCAGATATGCTTACTGTCCTTCAAGTTATCCAAGACAATTCGTAACCGCTTGTAGTAGCTGTTGGTAACAACCAGTTCCAAGTTCTTCTTGTAATCGTAATCCGGTACAATCTTTAGCAGTTGGAATCCTTGTCTTTCAAACTCCGGGTGCGACATTTCCAAAGGCGTAGCGGAGACAAAGGCTTTTTGTTCAAACTGGAAGAAGTCATATATCGGCTGTGATATTTTCCTCCGATAATCAATATCTTGCGTCAGCTTTTCGCATTCGTCAAACAAGCAGAAGTACTCCTTATAAATGTTGATGTTCAACTCCATTGCTGCCTTTCGTATCTTATGAAAGCTCTCCGGTGTAGTCATAATCTTCTTGTATGGAATATCCATTTGCAAAAACCGTTTGATAGTGTATGGTGTTTCTTTTTCGTACACTGCCTCCAAATTGTCACTATCATTCAGTTTGCCAAATATCACCGGAACATTGGGCTCGATAATGATTGAGTTACGTTTGGACTGTATTTCACTGTGGGTAGCCCCAAGACCCGTTAAGGTTTTATTCAGAATGGTATTTGTGGGTATCATCTTGTAGCCCACACGTTTTAATGCGTCAAGCAGCCATTCTCCTTTATGCAGTATAGCTTTAACTATCTTCATAGTATCATTCGTTTGTTAAATTAATTATGTTAATAAACAACTCAAGGCGGTAGGCTTTCTGAAAATTTTCATTGTATATGCCCGGACGTTAAAAATCTACCGCCATTGAATTTGATTCAAAAGAAGCCCACCTCTCACGTAGGCTTCTCTTTCAGTTCGCTATGCAGCGATTCGGGTCTCTTTTTGACGTTGCAACGTAAGAATCCAACTGATAAGCACTCCTACGATGCAAGCCTCTTTACTTCCGCAATCTGCAAGTTTAGCCATTGTCACATCGCTCGCTGGAACAGTTCTCAAGGCTTCTATCACCATAGCGAAGCTGAATCTGTCGTTCTTAAAAAGCTGATTGAGCGCACGGGGAATATAGCGTTTTTTGGCTTCAGCTTCTCCAAAAGCATCTCTCGCTTCGTCATAAAGTAGCTGGGCTTGTTCACTTGTACGTCCAAGGGTTAGTTCTGGCTTAGGTTTAACACCACGCATCATTGTTTTCAGCATAGCAGGTTTCACTTCTCCGCACAAATAGCTCAATCCGGATGTATAGTTCATACCGTTGTCTATTGCAAACTCGTATGCCTCTTTTATGGCTTCATCTCCAGTAGCCATAGCTGCGATGCCCATTTCTTCAACCTTTGACGGCATACGGCTCACTGTTATTGTCATACCGATGTGCTGTGCATATTCTGCCACGGATTCAAAATCGTGTATTTCCACGTGTTCAAGAATATCATCCAGAAACACTCGCTCTGTGGTTTCGGGTGTGTCACAACGCACAAGAACATTTGGTGTCCCTTCTTCTATAAGTTCCCCGTTATTATCAAAGAGGTTATATCCTTCTTTCCAAAAAATGTCCGGTTTATTGAAATGGAACCTCGGTTTTAGTAATTTATCCTTATCCACCGTGGCGAGCATTTTATCCATCTTCTTGTCATGTCTCATACCGTATTCCGTACTGGCAACGATAAATTCCTTTACTTCACCGTCAATAATCCCTTTTACGGTCGTTCGCAGCTTCATAATATCTCCTCCTTTCACTTGCTCACGACTTGCCACCGTTGTAGCATTTTCATCGTCCGGACACCCACAGCCCGATTCATCCTTTACGACAGCTTCCTTAATTTGTTTTACACTTGCAGCATTGTTTGCTACTTTTTCACTCACTGACATTTCTTTCTTTTCCATAACATTTACATTTTGAGATTCAACACTTGCTACTGTTGTAGCGTTTGCATTTGCGTTTGAGGTCGCCACCTTTGTATCTTCTTTCATCTTCTTCTTTTTTACGATGATTCAGAACTGTTTACTCAACCTCCCGTGAGCAATCGGTAGCTTCTTCTTGCGACGTCTTTCAAGTAGTAGCCGCCTATCTAAGTGCAAACGAAATGCCATCAGCTTCAAAGGAATAACCGATTTTTCATGTCATATCCTTTGAATTGAAAATGAGGAGAATAAAAAAAATAGATTTTTTTTAAGATAGGAAATTCATGACACAAAGGAAATGACGTTTTGCTGTGCCATTTCCTTTGAAATTATTTAGAGAGGGTAAAATCAGTCAGGAGTTGGTTTATATATAGAGAAAACCTTTCTTCTGGTTGTCTTGTTTATGCTTTTCCACGGGACTATTTTGCGATTGGAGATACTCACGCACTGTTGATTGCAACGTGTTAATGGTGTGTGCTGAGTTATCCGGCAATATTGCATTGGTAATTTTAAGATAACTCTGCAAAAATCGACATTGCTCTACTGTGACTTTTTCATCATCGGGGATGATTAACTCTTTTATTAAATTGTATGTACTATGAATAATGTAATTGCGATGAGGTTTTTTGGCTTTTCTACCTTTCGAGCTTGTATGCAAGGTCTTTAGTTCTTTCTCTGCTTCTTTTATTGTAATACTACCAAGAGCTCTACTGAGATATTCGTTTATCATATCAGAAAACCAACCATCAGTATTTTGCATTATTATAGGTAGACTGTTTTTGCAGGTTAGAAAAATAGAATCTTTTTTTGTGGATTTATTGATAGCGACAAAAAGATTCAACATATCTGGTCGAGCTTTTATCTTTAGGCTATCTTCTTGCATTTTGTGATAATCGGTTTCATTCAGTGCAAGATTATTGATTTTACTATTGAAGATAGCAGCCATAAAAATCAATATTTTTGCAGCCTCATCCTTTTCAGCACATAGATTCGTGATTGATTTCTTTTGTCTTTCAAAATCATCCGAAACCGGAATAGATATTTGTTTTGTGGTGTCAAGAGCATATTTGACTGCCATTTCATAATCATCTATGTGTTGTTGCTCCAATTGGGTATCAATGTTTTGATTATAATGGTCATCTC
>ENA-UONV01002512-UONV01002512.1-human-gut-metagenome-genome-assembly--contig:-CS4-NODE-2512-length-13383-cov-4.670093_pt1 | contig 13383 bp, 10 predicted proteins | sample MGYA00242461_ERZ724008 | MGnify/ENA metagenome assembly ERZ724008 | reverse complement strand
GTGTGCAGTACACCAGCAAGGAAGACGAGCAGATGGAAAATCTGCGCAAGATGCTCATGGCCATGGCCAAGGACATCCGCGTCATTCTCATAAAGATCGCCGACCGTCTGCACAATATGCGAACCATGGCATATCAGACAGAGGAAAAGCAGCGTCAGAAGTCGCTTGAAACGATGGAGATATACGCCCCCATCGCGCACCGCCTCGGTATGCAGAGAGCCAAGTGGGAGCTTGAGGATCTGGCACTTATGTACCTCGACCCGGCCGGCTATAAGGAGATAACCGACACGCTCAACTATCGCATGGATACGCTCAAAACCTTCATGTCAAACGTTGAGACAAAAATAAAAAAGCGCCTTGCCGACGAGGGACTTCAGGTCACGGTTTACAGCCGTATAAAGCACATTTATAGCATCTATCGCAAAATGTACGCGCAAAAGCTCGATATCAATGGTATATTTGACCTGTGTGCGTTCCGTGTTATAGTGGATACGATACCCGATTGCTATAATGTGCTGGGCATAATCCACGATATGTTCAAGCCCGTCCCGGGTAGATTCAAGGATTATATCTCGACCCCGAAGCCGAACATGTATCAGAGCGTTCACACGACGGTCATAGGCTCCGAGGGCATCCCCTTTGAGGTGCAGATACGCACTTGGGAAATGCACCGCACCGCAGAATACGGCATCGCCGCGCATTGGAAGTATAAGATAGGCTCAGCCGCCGAGACTGTCGTCAAGGACGGCGACGAGGAGAAATTCGCGTGGGTAAGGCGACTGCTGGAAAGTCAGCAGGAATCCGACGCAACGGACTTCTTCCACAATCTGAAGATCGACATGTTCGCCGACGAGGTGTTCGTGTTCTCACCAAAGGGCGACGTTATAAATCTCCCGGCCGGCGCAACGCCTATAGACTTTGCCTACAGCATCCATTCCGCCGTCGGCAACAGCATGATCGGCGCGTCTGTAAACGGCAGGATCGTAAACTTCGACTATGTGCTGCAAAACGGCGATATCGTCGAGGTCAGGACCTCAAAAAACGCAGCCGGGCCGAGCCGCGACTGGCTCAATATCGCAAAAAGCGGGTCTGCACGCACGAAGATAAAGCAGTGGTTCAAAAAAGAGCGCCGCGAGGAGAACATCGAGCGCGGCCGCGCAATGTTCGAGTCCGAGCTTAAAAACAAGGGCCTGCGCATGGACGATATCACCGACGAGGAGGTCCTGCCGCAGCTGCTGAAAAAGGTCTCGTACACGAGCCTTGACGAGATGTACGCCGCCATAGGCTACGGCGGTATGGCGGCAACGAGAGCCGTAAACCGCATGAAGGACGAGCTTGCGCGCCTGCACCACGCAAGCGGCAGAAAGACCGTTCTCGAGAAGGTCACCGAGGCCGCCGAGCGCCGCGAGCAGCAGGCGCAGAAAAAGGTCAAGCCCGTGCACGGCGTTCTGGTCGAGGGACTGGATAACTGCCTGATAAAATTCTCGCGCTGCTGCACTCCGATACCCGGCGACGATATAGTCGGCTATATAACGCGCGGCCAGGGCGTTTCCATCCACCGCACCGACTGCGCAAACTATGCCCGGCGCGAATTTAAGCCCGAGGATATCGGCCGCTGGATAAACGTCAGCTGGGCCGATGAGATAAAAGAAAGCTACGCAACGGCGATAACCGTCGTCTCGCGCGAGCGCAACGGACTTATCATGGATATTGCCAGCATATTCAATACGCTCAACACCAAGGTGCGCACGATAAACGCACGCGATACGGGCGATAAGTCCATAGTCAATATAACGCTTGAAACCTCCGGCATCGACGAGCTGCGCGCGGTAGTCAACCGCATAAGCGCGCTGCCCGGTGTCGTTGAGGTCAAAAGAAACGGAGGTAAACGATGAGAGCTGTAGTAACGAGGGTGGACAGTGCGTCCGTCGCGATAAGCGGAAAGGTCAAAAGCAGCATCGGCAAGGGCTTTCTTATCCTGCTCGGAGTTCACGAGGACGACGAGGAAAAGGAAGCGCTGAAGATCGCCGACAAGATCTGCGGACTTAGAATATTCGAGGACGAGGCAGGGAAGATGAACGTAAATCCCGCCGACGCGGGAGCTCAGCTGCTTATAATCAGCCAGTTCACGCTGTTTGCCGACTGCAAATCGCGCCGTCCCGGCTTTTCCAAGGCCGCGCGCCCCGAAAAAGCCATACCGCTGTACGAAAAGGTCATAGCCGAGTGCCGCAGCCGCGGCTTCGAGGTCGGAACAGGCGAGTTCGGCGCGGAAATGAAGGTCGAATCGATAAACGACGGACCTGTCACCATTATTCTTGACACAAGGGAGCTTTGAAAATGAATATTAAAACTCTGCCCGTAGGCCAGCTTGAAACAAACTGCTATGTCGTCATAAACGAGGATACCCTCGAGTGCGTCGTGATAGACCCGGGCGACGAGAGCAACACCATCATGGACTATATAGAGTCGAATAATTTAAAATGCAAGGCGATCATGCTCACTCACGGCCATTTTGACCATGTCGGAGCCGTCAACGCCGTCGCCGAGCAGACCGGCTGCCCGGTGTATATAAATAAGCGCGACGAGGCCTATAAGGTCGGTATGAGCGGCATGATGTTCAAGCTCCCCGAGGGCGGCAAATACTATGACGATGGCGACGTTATCACCGAGGCCGGCCTTGAGTTCAAGGTCATCGCAACTCCGGGACACACCCCCGGCGGCGTGAGCCTTATCTGCGAAAACGCGCTTTTCACGGGCGATACGCTGTTCCGCGGAAGCTGCGGCAGAACGGATCTGCCCGGCGGCGATACCGAAACGGAGCTGAGATCGGTCAAAAAGCTCTGCATGCTTCCCGGCGACTACGAGGTGTATCCCGGCCATATGGACAGCTCTACGCTCGAGCGTGAGCGCCGCTTTAATCACTACTGCCGCGAGGCGATGGCAAATTTCTGAGCTTATAACCGGAGAACCTAATGCTTGAAGACATACTCAAAACGCTCGTTACGGCGATGCTGCCCATACTTGAAATTCGCGGCGCCATACCCGTCGGCGTTGCGGCCGGCATGGACCCGTGGACGGCGTTTGCCATAGGCTTTGTGGGCAATATGCTGCCCGTGCCGTTTCTCATCCTGCTTGCCCGAAAAGTGATAGAATGGATGAAAAAGCACCATATTCTCGATAAGCTGACGACCTTTGTCGAGCACAAGGGCAAGGAAAAGGCCAAGACCGTTCAGGCGTACAGCTTCTGGGGACTTTTCATACTCGTTGCGATACCCCTGCCCGGAACCGGTGCGTGGACGGGCGCGCTCGTCGCCTCGCTGCTGGATATGCGCCTTAAAAGGGCGCTGCCTGCCATCGGTATGGGCGTTGCCGTTGCCGGACTTATAGTCCTGGTGCTCACATACGGCGTTATCCACATCGGAACACTGGTGTAATAAGTATTCACTTGCGTGCGTAATAACTGCATAAGAATAATTATTCAAAATCCCTGCAAAATTCGTGAATTTTGCAGGGATTTATGCATATTTGCCGCCGATTGTTCGATTTATACAAGCGAGGGCAGCTGAGGAACGATAATTTGTTCAAAATAACGAGTAAATATTTATTCAAAACTATTGCATAATTGTGAATAAAAATGTATAATAGCCACTGTCAATGAATAAAAAACCTAACAGAAAGGCGACAAGGTGGAAAACATGCATAAGGCAAAGACAAACAACAATTTCACGAAATTCATTTCCATGCTGCTTGTTGTGCTGATGCTCGTGTCGATCGTTCCGATCACGGCCTCGGCAGACCCGGCAAGCGCAAGCTTTGAAAATGTGTCAGGTGAAGGCAAAGATATAATATCTCTTGCGGAAGGACGCGAATACAAAGCAAGTATCCCGATCAGCGCAGACGTTGACCCGGCCACGATAACCTGGACGATGGTCAAGGACAGCTCCAAGAGCTATGTCAGCAAGGAGCTCTTCCCGAACCAGACCGAAGGCGGCGCGCTGAGCACCTGGATCTGCGACGACGGCAAGACCCCGTTCTTCAATGAGGTCAAGACCAGCGTTTCGGATTCAAACGGCCAGAAGACACTCGTTGCCGAGTTCAGCACCAACGACTTCTTCTACGGCTACGACTGGTATACCGGCGAAAGCTACCCCGACAACAGCGCTCCCCACGATGAGGGCGGCGCTTACCTCGATTCCTGCGGCTACTTCAATCTCACCGCGACCGACGCACAGGGCAACGTTATCGGCTCTGTTCCCGTGAAGATCGCTCCATACGACAGCTTCCACACGATGGACGAGATCTACACCGAGCTTGATGAGATGGTAGCGGCTGCAAAGGACTCCGGTGTCTTTGTGCAGAAGTATTCCATGGGCAAGTCCTCGGGCGATATCTATGACGCGCTCGACATGCCCTACCTCATTGTCGCAAAAGATCAGGCAACCGTGACCAAGTGGCTCGAGTTCACCGAAAAGGCGGAAACTCACGCAAACGAAGTCGCGGCGACCGACGGCATCATGGAATTTGCATGGATGCTCGTTAAAGCCGCCGCCGGCGACGGCAAGCTCAGCTACAACAACCTCACCGGCTTCACTGCCGACGGTCAGACCGAATTTAACAGCGAGAAGGCCGCAAGCAAAATGGCCGTTCCCGATCTTGTCAAGGACAGCGCAACCTACCTCGGCTGGCTGACTGCCGAAAATAACGGACAGTCCGGCGTAGTCGATCTCGATAAGTACTACACTCAGGAGACCGTCAACACCACTATCGACGAGCTGCTCGACGGCGTGTTCTTTATCCTCGTTCCCGAAGAGAACGTCGAAGGCCGCACCTACATCACCCGTGAAGCCTCCAACGGCTACGACCTCAACCGCGATAACTCCTTCCAGACCACTGAGGAAACTCAGAACATGCAGAAGCTTATCGCAACCTTTAACCCCGTATCCCTCACCGAGTTCCACGGCCGCGTTTCCGCGTTCCAGTGCGAGCCCTGCGATCCCCCTCACGAGCCGAACTTTGAATACGACCTGCTGGCAGATCACCTGATCGCAGGCGGCGAGGCTCTCGGCATTGCAGCCGTTGCAAATAACGATACCTACAACAGCTTTGTTATCCCTCAGCGTGACTATCTCACCGATAACGGCGACGGCACCACCTACTGGGCCGATCCCTGGGACGATATGTCCACCTCTTACACTCCGCAGTTTGCAATGCTTCAGGGCACCGTTGCTTACACCGTTGAGCTTCCCGGCTACAATGACGCAGGCGCTCAGCTCGTTCAGTACGGCTGCCTCGGCCAGGCAAACTACATAGCAGGCGAAAAGCTCGGCTACCTCACATCCCAGACCGAGATATTCAGCCGCGGCGTCGGCAACAAAAACTCCGACGCATTCGACCTTGTCGGCCAGTGGCTGTGCGACCAGAACGATGTCGAAGGCGCCGAATCCGATCTGTTCCGTCCCGAGTATGACGGCGAAGGCGAAAACGGCAACTTCTACCCCGAGTGCTACATCATTCCTCTTGACGGCGTAAACCAGACCAATCTCCAGGCAGCCGGCGACATGATGGAGTGGCTTTCCCGCAACGACGTTAAGGTCCTTGTCACCGATAAGGAATTCACCTACGACGGCGTCACCTATCCTGCCGGAACGATGATCGTTTCGATGTATCAGGCAAAGCGCTCCGTTGCAAACGGCGTGCTGTACGACGGCACCCTCATCACGAGCTGGACCGTTCTCTACTCCGAAGGCATCACCTCGTTCAACGAGACCCGTGGCTTTGACATGGTAACCGTCACCGAGCCTGCCGCATACAAGACCATCAAGGCAGTCTGCGGCGACTGGATGGATCACGATGCTTGCCTCAGCTACATTGCAAATAAGCTCGGCTCCTACTTCACCGGCAAAGCAGACGAATACGTCGTCATCTCCAACGCATCCGAGGACTCCACCGCAGCGGTCAACGCACTGCTCAAGGCAGGCAAGTCCGTCGGCATGGTGACCGACAGTGAAAGCGATTTCTACGGCGACTTCGTTTGCAGCTATGCAGATTGGCAGACCGTTTCCGCAAAGTATGTCCTCAGCGGCACCGGCCTTGCAAAGGCTGATGTTCCTGCGGCAAAGACCATCACCAAGGCTCCCAAGGTGTACATCACCGGCGAGGTCGGCGCAGACGACGCAGGCTTCAAGTGGACCAGCCGCATCAACTGGAGCCACGGCAACTGGAACTACGACCGCGTAGCTCTCGAGCTTATGGGCTTTGATACCACCAGCGATCCTGCACAGGCAGACCTCATCATGGGCGCAAGCGCACTCAATGACACGGCAAAGGCACAGGTTCTTGCAGGCACTCCCTACATCGGCTACGGCTCTTCCGCAACACGCAAGAACATCTTCGGCTCCGATCTTACCCGCAGCGCGGCTGACGGCATGGACTGCCTCGGCTATGTAACTTACCCGAATACCACTCTCGTCAACGCATCCTACGTCATGGATAACGACGATGTTCTCTACGGCTACGGCGTAGGCTACTTCTCCAAGATCCCCGAGGGCGCTCAGGTGCTCGTCAAGATGGACGGCAGCAAGACCCCGACCGAGGGCTTCGTCAAGATGATCGACGCGGATCAGACCGCAGCGGCAAAGGCCTACCTCGACGGCTCTGTTCAGGCAATTTCCTACCAGGGCAAGCTCACCGCAGACGCACAGAACGAGATAAACGTCGTTTACTTTGCAAACAGCCTCACCCACAAGGTACACCAGCGCGATGAGTACGCATTCATCAGCAACTTCGCATTCTCCAACCTCCTCGGAGATGACTTCATTTCCGCCGGCGACGACGGCAGCAAGCTTCCGTTCAAGGATGTTAAGGCCGGCGCATGGTACGAGGACAGCGTCAAGTACGTTTACGAGAACAAGCTGATGCTCGGCACCACCGACGATACCTTCACTCCCGACGGCACCATGACCCGTGCAATGTTCGTAACCGTTCTCTACCGCATGGCAGGCAGCCCCTCCGTCGAGGGTCTGAGCGTAAGCTTCAAGGACGTTCCGGAAGACTACTGGGCATACGATGCAATAGCATGGGCGCTCAACAAGGGCGTAGTCAACGGCTTCAGCGCCGACGAGTTCAAGCCCAAGCAGGCAATAACCCGTGAGCAGCTTGTTGCAATGCTCTATCGCTACTCCGGCAATCCCGAGGTCAGCGGCGAGCTGAGCTTCAGCGACGCAGCTTCCGTCTGCGACTGGGCGGTCAACCCCATCCTCTGGGCATGCCAGAACAAGATAGTTCAGGGCTACACCGACGGCAGCTTTGCTCCGGATAAGACGGCAAACCGTGCCGAGATGGCAGCAATAATCCAGCGCTTCTGCGCTATCTGATAAACCTCAAACCTCTCAAAATAATCTCAAAAAGCAAGCGGCAAGGTCAATTGACCTTGCCGTTTGTCGTGCAATAAAATATAAAGTTATTTAAATCTCTGCTTTGCGGAAAATTCGCGGACGACGATTTTTTCAACGCTCGTTGAGTTGACCACCGCCTCGGGGCAGCCCATCTTGTCAAAGCCGCAGTGGCGGCACAAAAGCGTCAGCGCCTTTACGGCTTCCTCGCCTGTCACGGTGCTTATCTCGCCGTAGCCTATGAAGCTTTTATAGTCGGCTGTCTGCGAGCCCTGCTCAAGCTCGACAAAGCCCGAGCACACATCGGCCTCGACGCAAACGCGGCCGCTTTTTTTCGCAAGAGTGTGCCGCCTGCCGGCCTTCGCGCCGTGAACATAGAACGTAAACTCGCCGTTTTCGGCCTCAAAGCCGAAGGAGAGCGGCACGATGTAGGCCTCGTCGCCGTCAACAAAGCCGAGGCGGATCGTATCGCAGCTGTCAATAAGCGCCTTTATCTCGTCAAAATCCGTTATCGCGCGGTTTGCTTTTCTCATCAAAACAGATACACCCTCATTTCATACGGCCTTGTTGTAAAGCCGTTTGATATAACAAAATTGTTGTCGTAGTTTCCAAAAACCTGCTTTGTTTCGTCAAGGGTTATGCCCTCGGGCGCGTCAAAGCGCACGCATTTTTCGGAATATGAGCAGATGACAAGCAGCTTTTTGCCGGCAAGGTTGCGCTCGTAGACATACAGCTCCTTGCTTTTGGGCATGTGCTCAACATAGTCGCCGTATATGACAACGGGGTTGTCGCGCCTGAATTGCAGTGCGTCGCGGTAGAAGTTTAATATGCTGCCGGGATCGTCAAGCTGGCTTTCAACGTTTATGTCCTTGTAGTTGGAGTTTACGACAAACCAGGGCTTGCCGCTTGTAAATCCTGCGTTGGGAGCGCCGGACCACTGCATGCAGGTTCTCGCGTTATCGCGCGAGGCCTTCTGCGCAAGCTTGAGCACAGTCTCCTTTGAAAGACCGAGCGAGCGCGCTATGCGAGCGTTGTTTTTGACCATGATATCCTTGTAATCGTCAAGGCTCGGAAGAGGCGTGTTTATCATGCCGATCTCCTGCCCCTGATATACAAACGGTGTGCCGCGCTGGAAAAGATAGCTTGCGGCGATGCTCTTGCCGCTTTCAACGCGGTATTTTTCGCTGCCGTAGCGGCTTATGATGCGCGGATGGTCGTGGTTTTCCATGTAAAGCGCGTTCCAGCCCTTGCCGTACATCTTCGTTTGCCATTTGGTGAAGGCCTTCTTGAGCTTTATAAGGTCAAACGGACGCTGGAGAAAGTCGGTGATGAAGCAGTCAGCCTCCATGTGGGCGAAGTTTATCATCATGTCGAGCACCTTGTCCTTGCCCTCGCGCACATAGCTAAGCGCGACCTCCGGCTCCATGCGCGGCCCTTCGCCGACGGTGAAGCAGTCGTAAAAATCAAGCACGTCGCGCTTGAACTCGGCAAGATAGTCGTGAACCTTCGGGAGATTTGTGTAGTACTGCATGCCCGTTGCCGCCGGGAGCTTTATCTTTGCGCTCGGCAGACCGTCGGCCTTGGCGATGTAGGTTATAACGTCCTCGCGGAAGCCATCTACGCCCATGTCGAGCCAGAAGCGCATTATATCCTTGACCTCTTCGCGCACCTTGGGGTTTGACATGTTAAGATCCGGCTGTTTTTTGGAGAATATGTGCATATACCATTCGTCGGTTGCCTTGTCATACTCCCATGCTCTGCCCTCGAACAGGCTGTCCCAGTTGTTCGGGGGGCGCTTTTTGCCCTTTCCGGGGCGCCAATAGTAATAGTCGCGGTAGGGATTGTTTTTGCTCTTGCGGCTTTCCTTGAACCACTCGTGCTCATCGGAGGACTGGTTGACGACAAGATCCATGAAAACACGCATGCCGCGCTCATGCGCTCCGTCGAGCACCTGCTTGAATACCTCAAGATTGCCGAAGTCGGGGTGAATGTTTTTGTAGTCGGATATATCGTAGCCGTAGTCTGCGTTCGGCGAAGGGTACAGGGGCGAAAACCATATGCCGTCAACGTTCAGCGAGGCAATGTAGTCGAGCTTTGACAGGACGCCCCACAGGTCGCCTATGCCGTCGCCGTTGCCGTCGCAGAAGCTGCGGCACCATATCTGATACACCGCCATTTCCTTATACCAGCATTTCTTTTCCATTTCGTTTCTCCAAATCAAAATATATTTGAAATAATTTTATCACATGATATTTGCCGTTGCAATCGAATATTTTTTCGCGCCGTTCGGGAGAGAATAATTGATAGCATATTGACAATGCGGCGCACATATTGTACTATTTACGCGAAATACCGGCGGATAAGACCGGTATAAACTTAAAGCGCCGCACCCGACAGGATCGGGGCGACAGCAGGAGGTATAAAAATGAATAATGGCAAACAAAAGGGCAATACCCGGCGCATGACGGGGCTTGCGATCTTCACCGCGATCATCGTGGTGCTTCAGGTACTGTGCACGTTCGTGCGTTTCGGCCCGTTTTCGATAACGCTGGCACTTGCGCCGATAATCATCGCAACGGCGATCTACGGCAAGGGTGCAGGCGCGTATCTCGGCGGCGTATTCGGCCTTGTTGTTCTCATAACCGGCCTTCTCGGATGGGACGGCGGCACGGTCATGCTGCTTATGAGCATAAACCCTGTTGCGTGCATACTCATCTGCATTGTCAAGGGCGCTGCGGCAGGCTTCGTTGCAGGCCTGTGCTATGAGGCGATAGCAAAGAAAAACGACAAGACTGCGGTCATCGTGTCCGGCATTGTTTGCCCCGTTGTGAATACCGGGCTGTTCATCTTGGGCATGCTGGTATTTTTCTTTGACACGATAAGCGGCTGGGCCGGCGGACAGAATATGCTTTTGTATATAATCGTCGTACTGACGGGCGTTAACTTCCTCGTGGAGCTTGGCGTGAACGTTTTGCTTGCCGCCGGAATCGAGCGCATCATCCGCGCCGGCAAAAAAATGCATTGAGGTATTGATCCATGATATTGACGATAGATGTCGGAAATACAAACGTTGTTCTCGGCTGTGTTGAGGACGGCGTTGTCGTCAGCCGCAGCCGCCTTGCGACCAACACGAGCGACCTGCCCAACGACTATGCGATGAAAATGCGCCAGAGCTTTGCGTTTGACAGCATAGATTACCACGAGTTCGAGGGGGCGATACTGTCCTCGGTCGTTCCGCAGGTAAACCGCGCCATACGCTCGGCCGTTCGCAAGCTCACGGGGCTTGAGTGCATCATAGTCGGAGCCGGCATAAAAACCGGCGTCAATGTGAAGATCGACGATCCGGGAACGCTCGCAGGCGACCTGATAACCGGCACGGTCGGCGCATTGTCGATGTATAAGCCCCCGATCATCATCGTCGATATGGGAACGGCAACGACCATCGTTGCCGTGGATAAGGACGGCGCGTATATAGGCGGCGCGATCGTTCCGGGGGTGAACCTCTCGTTCGAGGCGCTCTCGCAGGGAACGAGCCTGCTGCCGAACATATCCATCGAAGCGCCGAGAAAATGTATCGCGACAAACACCGTTGACAGCATGAAATCCGGCGCCGTGTTCGGAACGGCGGCCATGATAGACGGCATGATAGAGCGCATGGAGGCCGAGCTTGGCCAGCCTGCAACGGTCATTGCTACCGGCGGCCTGTCCGGCGGTATAATTCCGTACTGCAAGCACGAGATCAAGCACGAGCCGGATCTTCTGCTCAAGGGCCTTGCGATACTGTATCAGAAAAACGCAAAGCCGAAAAAACAGAACAAATAATAAAAAAACAGAACAAATAATAAAAAAACAGAACAAATAATAAAAAATCCTCCGATTTCGGAGGATTTTTTGCTATTCGTCGAGCATTATGTCGAGGATCTCTTCGTCGGTCTCGCGCATGCCCTCGCGGGCGAGCTGGCCGACCGATTCGATGGTCCTTTCAACGTCGTTTTTGAGTATTCCGTCGCCGCCGTGCAGCGCCTTGCCTTTTTCGTAAAGATCGAAGCCCAGAAGCCCTGCCTCAACGGCGGAGGCGATCTTCGTTGCGCAAGATGGCTTAGCTCCGTCGCAAACCGTGCCGGATATCATGCCGAGGGTGTTTGTTATCGTTGCGGAAACTGCCTCGTATGTGCCTTCTAAAAGCCATGCAACGCCGGCCGCCGCTCCGCAGCCTGCCGAAACCGCGCCGCAGAAGGCACTGAGCCTGCCGATCGGCGTTTTCTGATGTATGGTTATGAGGTTTGAAACGCAAAGCGCGCGCAGAAGCTGCTCGTGGCTTGCGTGCATATCGAGGGCGTACACGATGACCGGCAGGGAAGCGGTCATGCCCTGATTTCCGCTGCCCGATACGATGACGACCGGCAGCTCGCAGCCGCTCATTCTGGCATCCGAGCCTGCCGCGGCCTGCGCGCGTGCTCGCACACGCACATCGTCGCCGCGCGTTTCAAGAAGCGTTTTGCCTATCGATGCGCCGTAGTTTCCGCGCAGCCCCTCCTCACTTATGGCAAGGTTATAGTCTATCTGCCTCTCGAGCATATCCCGAACATCCTCAATGCGAACGGATTCGGCGAAATCGAGAATGTCGTGAACATTCAGCACGCTGCGGTCGGTCTCGCTGCCTGCCGCCGCGTTTTCGTCCCTTTTGAGCAGCACCTGCCCGTTTTTCTCGATGAGCACAATGTTCGTGTGATAGTCGCATATGCGAAGGCGCACACTGTCGGTGCCCTTGTACATGTGCAGGTCAATGTCCAGCAGCTTTCCGCTTTCGGCTTTCATGACGGTCATCTGACATTCGTCCATGAACTTGCCTATCTGCGGTATCTCCTCGGGCTTTACAAACGACAAGACCTCAAGCTGCTTGTCCGCATCGCCCACGACCGTTCCGGCTGCAACGGCGGCTGCAATGCCCTTCAGGCCGCCCGTATTCGGAACGACAACGCTTTTAACGTTTTTGATTATGTTGCCGCTTATGACGATGTCGATCTTATCCGGCATTGCGCCGAGGGTCTGCCTTGCCTTTGCCGCGGCGTAGGCCATTGCGATAGGTTCTGTGCAGCCCATTGCAGGCAGCAACTCTTCACGCAGGATTTGCAGATACTGCGAATATTTAACATCGCTGATTTCCATTTTTCTTCCCTCCGGGTGTAATTCTCTCCTTCACAAGTATACCATCAAAAATTTAAATTGCATAGCGTTTTCAATGGTTTGTGAACATCTTGTCGAAAAAAGCTTGAAATGGCATACAACCGTGTGGTATACTGGCCACACAGTTAAGTGGGTAAATTGGGGATGTTATTTTGATAGGTTATTATAATTACACGGTATGGCTGACTTTTGTCGGAATGCTGTCATCCGTTGTAGGTATGGGCTTTGCCGTGCAGGGCAAAATAATTGCCGCTGTCATATGCCTTATGTTCTCCGGCTTCTGTGATATGTTCGACGGTATAGTTGCAAGAACAAAGAAGGATCGCACGGATGAGGAAAAGCGCTTCGGCATCCAGCTCGATTCGCTCAGCGATATTGTCTGCTTCGGAGTTCTGCCGTTTGTCATCGGTGTGTGCAGCGGAGCAAGGGAGTGGTGGCAGATAGCCATAATGGCGCTGTTTGCGCTCGCGGGGCTTATAAGGCTTGCGTATTATAACGTCACCGAGGAGATCCGTCAGCAGCAGACAAGCGAAAAGCGCAAGCATTATCTCGGAGTTCCGATAACCTCATCGGCGCTGACTGTGCCGTTGCTGTTCTGCTTCCGAGGACTTTTGGCCGGTGCGTTTCCCATAGCGTATACTCTGCTCCTGCTTGTAAACGGAGCGCTGTTTGTTGTACCGGTTCAGGTCAAAAAACCGAGCAAGACCGGCCTTGCCGCTATGCTCGTCATCGGCGTGATATGCACGGCTCTGATCCTCATATTTAAGTAAGACTCCCATAACATTTTAACAAAAAGCCGCGTTCA
>ENA-UONV01002511-UONV01002511.1-human-gut-metagenome-genome-assembly--contig:-CS4-NODE-2511-length-13388-cov-5.421061_pt1 | contig 13388 bp, 10 predicted proteins | sample MGYA00242461_ERZ724008 | MGnify/ENA metagenome assembly ERZ724008 | reverse complement strand
GAAGCCCAGCCGGATGCTGGGCTTCCAACCAAAACTTATTGTAATAGAAAAGAGGGTATGCCGCATGAAAAAATATCTGACCACGCTGATGGCCGCCTGCTGTATGCTGGCGGCTTTTTCCATGCCTGCATCGGCATTGGAGTATCACTTTGACGGCCCGGACGCAGGACTGTTCGGACGCCCCACCTCGGACGATACCATTTATGTCACGATGGATAAGAATGCGAATACCGACCGCAGCAAAAACGCCGCCTATATCCCACCTGCCTTTGGCTCTCCCACCTCCTACACCTTGAACGCCGGAGAACTGCTGACGCCAAACCGTGTGAGCGGTTCGGCCACGGGAACGGTCAGCGGCACAGGCGGTGTGACCGTCCTGCCGCCCTCCACTTCCGGCAGCACCGCTGGTGGAAATACCGGCTCCTACACGCCGGTAAAGTACACCGCGGTCACGAAAGACCTCTATTACAGCGGCGGCTACCTCGGTACACTGAAAATCCCTACCCTCGGTCTGTCTGTCAAGGTGTATCAGGGGACGGATGCGGATGCGCTCCGCAAGGGCGCGGGCCATTTTGCCAACACTTCCATTTGGGAGGGCAATGTGGCTATCGCGGGCCACAATCGTGGCGTCAACAATCACTTTGGAAAAATTCACACCCTTGACATTGGGGACACCATCAAGCTGACTACCCAGCTCGGCACCCGCAGCTATGAAGTGTACTCTGTCAGTAAGATCGGCGTGGACGATACCAGTGTTCTGAACGACAGTACGGAGAACATCATCACTCTTGTCACCTGCGTGATGAATCAGCCGGATTACCGCTGGTGTGTGCAGGCACGAGTAAAATGATGAGATGTTGTGCTGGTCATAGAAAATTAACGATTCCTGATAGCAAGAAATCATTGCATAGCGGGCAGTGGCCTGATAAAATAAAGTAGAGGATGAGAAGCTATCCTCGAAAGGAAGTGTCACATGGTAATCAAGTATTCCAAGGATTCGCTGAAATTTCTGAGCAAGCTGGATAAGAAGTCCGTTGCCCGGATTAGGGCGGCGATTCAGGACTTGACCTTGACTCCCCCGAAAGGAGATATTAAGGTCATGCAGGGGTACAATGATGACCGGAAACGGCTCAGAGTTGGCTCGTGGCGCATCATTTATAAGTATGGTGTTGATAATGAGATCGACATTCTATTCATTATTGACATCGGAAACCGAGGAGACATCTACAAGTAAGGAGGTAGTATTTATGTCTGACATGGCTATTGACGCTGCCCGCATGATGGATATGCTGCCTGACGAAGATAAAAACTTTGCCTATGAATTCATCAAGAAGCTGGTAAAAGCGTGGGACCCCGACTTCACAAAAGTGACGCCGGAGGAGGCACAGCGCATCAAGGCGGCAGAAGAAAGCGGCTTTGTCGCGGACAGCGATATTGACTGGGATCATCTCAGCGCCATCGTATAACAGAAGATGGATACCGTTGATCTGGTCGAACGGAAGCTGGGCGAGGCCAAAAATGCTGCGACTTTATCTGCTGCCCGATACACAGCCGACGAAATGTTTTCCCGCATAAGAACGAATCAAACATCAACAGGAAGAAAACCGCTCTGAGAAATCAGGGCGGTTTTCTTGCAAAATAGCATCAATGTTAATAACTTCCCCAAATAGAAAGTTTTTAACATTGATGTGAAAAACTTTTCTGTGCTTCTTTTCCTCGTTTTTTGACACACGGCAGCTTCCGCGATACCATGAAGCCATCAAAGGATATGGAGGTACACACTATGAAGCGAGGAAGTTTTGCAGCCGGTTTTCTTACCTGCCTGCTGGTGGTGGGCGTCACCACCACGGCGTATGCTGCCGGGATCGTGGCGGAGCGCAGCACCAACCGCATTGTCATAGATGGAAAAGAAGTGCAGATGGAAGCCTATGTCATCAACGGCAACAACTATGTGAAGCTGCGGGACATCGGCAAGGCTGTTGGTTTCGAGGTTTATTGGGACGGCGATGCCAAATGTGTGCAGGTGGAGAGCGGCAAGCCCTACACCGGCATCGCGCCGGTGAAAGCGGAGACCAGCGGACCTGCTTCACAGCCGGAGGTTACGACGCCTGCCGATGATGTGGATGCCATGAAGCAGGATATTGTGGATCGCACCAATGCGCTGCGGCGCGAAAATGGCGTTGCTGCACTGCGCGTCAACGACAGGCTCATGCAGGCGGCGCAGGTACGAGCCGACGAGATGGCTGCGCATACCGTCTATTCGCACACAAGACCGAATGGCGGAAAATTCAATACCGCCACGGATTGTCCTTACATGGCCGAAAATATCCATCGCATCGCAGATTGGGTGCTGTCTGACCAGACACTTGCCGAACGGGCCGTGGCAGATTGGAGCGCTTCGACAACCCACAACAAGAACATGGTCAACCCAAAGCTATCTGAGATTGGCGTTGGGTTGGCAAGAGGTGTCAATGACACTGGTGACCCGTGCTGGTACTGTGTCCAGCTTTTCCTCTACGATGGATGCTCCGTCACTCGGGTGGATACCCCCACAAACAAATAAATCATCAACTTTCACGCAAGAGCAGGTCGTCAAGATCTGCTCTTTTTATTGCGCTTTTTGGAAAGGAGAAAGACATGAAGTCAATTAAACATCGCTTGTTGTCACTGCTTTTGACGCTGGTGACAGTCTTGAGCCTGCTGCCGACTGCGGCTTTTGCCGCGTCGAACACGGGTTCCGGCCTCAAAATTACCACCAACCAGGCATATTGGAGCACGCGCCTGCTCGCCAACGGTACCCCATACAGCTACCGCCCGCCGCTTGTGGACGGTAAGCTCGTGTACTGCATGGATAGCGGCCTCGGCTATCATTACGCAACGCCTTCGTACCTGAATTCCTTTACATGGACGTCCGGTACCGGCGCGGACGCAGATGCCGTATTGCAGTCGGCTGTCACGAACAGCGGCCTCAGTGAAATGGACGCCGCGACCGTCGAGAACGTCAAATGGATGATGACCTACCTCAACGACTGCAAGGCATCCAATGTTGGCCAGCTTTTTATGGCCGTGCAGACGTATGTGTGGGATCACCAAAGCTATAAAGGCGAGCCCGGTGGAGACGGCGACGCGGGCGGCTACGCCAACGCCGACACCTATGATCTGTATCTGAGTCTCATCGACTGGCTTTTGGAGCAGAAAGCACAGGAGGACGCTGAGTTCCAGAAACAGATTGAAGAGTACAATGCACAGGGTAAGTCTGCATCCATTGTGGAGGACCAGAGTGCAAAATGGGCGGTGTACGCAATCTCCAGCAACCGCAAAAATCAGTCATTCTTCAACTATTATGGTCCCCGCAAGCTTGTCACTCAGAACGAACCCGGAGGAGGTGGAGAAGAACCCACGCCGTCTGCAGGCGTTGGCAAGATCGTGCTGAAAAAAACTGCCGGTGGGACCACAACCGGTCTCGCCGGTGCACGTTTCAGCATCTATTTCAACGGGCAGATCGTCGGCAGCGACATTACCAATGCGCAGGGTGAGATCTATGTTGAGAACGCCGCCACCGGCCTTTGGAGCTTCGTGGAAACCGCTGCACCGGACGGCTTCTGTGTTGATCCCACGCCGAAGAGCGTGTACGTAGATGTAACTGAGGGTGACCGCGAATACACTGTTGCGGCGGTCAACTACGAAAAGCCCGATATGAAGATCATCAAGCGCGACGCCATGAGCGGCAAGCCCATCGCTGGCACGGTCTTTTCCATTAAGTCCGTTACCGGAAGTTATTCAACCTCCGTCACGACTGGCACGGACGGTTCCGCAACGCTCTCGGCCATTCCTGCCGGTGTCTATGTTGTGCGTGAGGAATCCGTTCCCGAGCCGTACATCGTAACCAATACCGAGCAGACCGTGGCGCTGCGTCCCGGCAAGACCAGCGAGGTCACTTTCGTTGACTATGAAAAGCCCGGTCTTGAAATTGTCAAGAAGAACATCGCCAACGGAGAGCCTATCGAGGGCGTGACCTACCGTATCGAGCAGATCGACGGCAGCTTTTCCACCAGCGCCACCACCGATAACCATGGGCGCATTTTCCTTGAGAGCATCCCTGTAGGTAGCTACAAGGTGACGGAGATCAATGTTCCCAACCATGTTATTCTCTGCCCCATCCCGCAGGAAGTGGCGCTGAAACCCGGTGAAACCTCTACCGTCACCTTCTTCAACGCCCTCAAGCCCAGTCTGGAGATCCGCAAGGTGGATAGCGTCACCGGTGATCCCATCAAGGGCGCTAAGTTCCAGATCTGGTATGGCAGCAACCATACCGACACCGGTGAGCTCAACGACCTCGGCACTTACTTTTCTGACGCAAGCGGAAAAATCATTCTCCCCGAGATCAAAGATGGCTGGTACAAAGTGACGGAGCTGGAACCGGCGTCCGGGTACGCCATCAAGGAGCCTGCCACGCAGGAATGCTTCATCTCCGGTGGTGAGAGCAAAGTCCTAACCTTTGAGAACACGCCTCTTTCCGCAATCATCATCCGCAAGGTGGACAGCGAGAGCGGTCAGCCGTTGGAGGGTGCATGGTTCCGCATCCGCTACCTCGGCGGCACCTCCGGTACAGGCGGCACTGTGGTTGGCGAGTACAAAACATCCAGCAATGGCACCATCGTTGCAACCGGTCTCAAGGCAGGCACTTATGTCTGCGAGGAGATCTCCGCGCCGGACGGGTATGTCATCACAGACGCCACGGAAACGGTCTATCTTTCCGGTAAGGATCAGGACGTCATTACCGTGACCTTTGGCAACGATAGGATGGGTTCCCTCCTGATTGTAAAAAAGGACGCCGTGACCGGTGCACCCATTTCCGATGTGGAGTTCTTCATCACCGATTCGGATGGCAGCGTGATCGGCAACGCCAACGGAAAGTATGTGACCGATAGCGCAGGCACCATCCGCATTGACGGTCTGACCCCCGGCATGACAGTCATCGCCCGTGAGGCGCGGGCAAAAGACGGCTACATTCTGGACGATACCCCGCAGAGCATCAAGATCAAGCGAAGCTCTGTCATGACGCTGGAGTTCCGCAACCAGCCCAAGGGCGGCGTGCTCGTGAAAAAGGTGGACGCTGTGACGAACGCTCCCATCTCTGACGTGGAGTTCCTTGTCACGGATTCCGACGGCAATCTCATCGGAAACTCCAACGGCAAGTTCGTGACGGACAGCGCAGGCACGTTCACCATTACGGATGTTGCACCTGGTACGACGCTTATCATCAAGGAAACCCGTGCGAAGGCGGGGTACCTGCTGGACGATACGCCGCAGACGGTCAAGGTCAAGTCCAACGAAGTCACCACGGTAGAGTTCCGCAATCAGCCCAAGGGCAACCTCATCATCGTCAAGCAGGATTCCGTCACAAAGGAGCCGCTGGAAGGTGTCGAGTTTAAGATCACCTACGCAGATGGCTCGTATGTAGATGCCGAGGGCGGCACGTTGTCCTCCACCGGCCTGTACCGGACGGATAAGGCGGGTAAAATCACCATTTCCGGTATTTCCGGCACCGTGGTGGTCACAGAGATTGAAACGATCCCCGGTTACACCATTGATGAAAACACTCGCACGCAGACTGTCGTGGTCAATCCCAACGACACGCAGACGCTTTATTTTTACAACACGCCTGTGGGCGGGTTGCAGATCATCAAGAGCGACAAAGACAGTGGCAAGCGTATTTCTGGTGTCAAGTTCGAGATCCGCAAGATGAACGGTGAGATCATCGGCACCTACACAACGGACAGCGATGGCGTCATCTATCTCCCCGAAGCTGAAAGCGGCTGGTACACCGTGACGGAATTGGAGGCTGCGTCCGGCTACCTGCTGGATACCACACCTCATCGTATTGAGGTCAAGGACGGTCAGACCGCAACGCTGGAGATCACCAATCACAAATCTTCCCGAATCCTGCTCCACAAGGTGGACAAGGCCACCGGCAAGGGAATTTACGGCGCGGTGTTTCTGCTTTACGACAGCAATCGCAATCCCATCGGGGAGTATGTGACCGATCAGGACGGTTACATCTACGCCGACGAGGGACTGGCCGATGGCCGCTATTATCTGCGTGAGATCAAAGCCGCCCCCGGTTATGTGCTTGATCCTGAACTGAAAACGATCTATGTCCGCTACGGCTCCACCACAGAAATCGAGTGGAGCAATACCGCGGAGTGCGGCCAGATCCAGGTCATCAAAAAATCTGCGAACGACAATCCTATCAACGGTCTGCCTGCCGGGACGCTGCTGGAGGGCGCGGTGTTTGAGATTTACGACAAGGCGGGTAATGTGGTGGACACCATCAAGTCCGACCGCAACGGACGCGCCATTTCCAAGACGCTGCCGCTGTCCCGCTATACCATCCGGGAAATCAAAGCGCCTGCGAATTACTCCATCAACCCCACAGTGATGACCGCCTATCTGGAATTCAACGGACAGATCGTCACCTTTGAAGTGCAGAATACCAGCGTTTCCACCGGCGTATCCATTAAGAAAACCGGCCCTGTGCAGGCTGTCCCCGGTCAGCCGATCCGCTACGTGTTCTCACAGATCAAGAACAGCTCCAACGTTGCCCTCGACTCCTTCTATTGGCGCGATCAGCTTCCCGCGCAGGTGACGCTGAGCAAAATCGTCACCGGCAGCTACAATCAGCCGCTTTCCTACAAGGTGGTCTATAAGACCAACCTCTCCGGGGACTACCGCACTTTGGCGGACAACCTGAGTACAAGCAAGGTTTACGTATTGGACGCCCGCCCCGCCGTCCTCGGCCTTGCCGCCAATGAGCGTGTTACCGAAGTCATGTTCGTGTTCGGAAATGTAAAGGCGGGCTTTGCACAGGTAGAAACGCCTTATATCTACGCCACTGCCCGCAGCGGTCTTGCCAACAATGCCAGCGTTGTGAATGTGGCAGATGTGGGTGGCCTTTACAATGGGCAGTGGATTCAGGCGGTGTCCCGCTGGCTCACTACCGTCTACACCAAAACAACGGTGAGACTGCCCAAGACGGGGTACTAAGCCTTGCGGCAGAATGACTTTCGCAGCGCTGCCCCTGTGTGGGCGGCGCTTTCCCCGTTGGTCCTCTGGCTGGCGGCAATCGCCGCCTATGCCTACGAGGACGGTATGAACCTCTTTCAATGGATGGGGCGTTTCAGCCAAGTGCTGGAGCGCCCCTTTGCCATAGGCTGGACGCCCTACACGCTGAAATGTATGCTGGGGAGCCTGCTGCTCTACGGCTGTGGCGTCGCACTTTACTACTCCAGCCGGGAGAACCGACAACCGGGCGAGGAATACGGCAGCGCCAAGTGGGGCAGTCCCAAGGAACTGAACCGGAAGTATATGGATCACCGGCATAAGGACGCCAATATCATTCTGACCCAGCGCGTCCGGTTGGGTATGGACGGCTATATCACCCAGCGCAACATGAATGTTCTGGTAGTGGGTGGTTCCGGCTCCGGCAAGACAAGGTTTTTCTGTAAGCCTAATATTTACAGTGCAAATTGCTCCTACCTTATCACAGATCCCAAGGGCGAGCTGCTGCGCGCGGCAGGCGCTTTGTTGGCAGCGCAGGGCTACGAAGTCCGGGTGTTCAACCTGATCGACCCCAGCCAGTCCGACGGATACAACCCCTTTTCGTACATTCACAGCGAAAAAGATGTGCTGACCCTCATTGATAACCTCATCAAAAATACCACGCCCCGCAACGCTTCCAGCAACGACCCCTTCTGGGAGAAGGCGGAGATCGCGCTGGATTCAGCCCTTATGCTCTACCTCGTCAGCGAAGCGCCCCCGGAGGAACAGAATTTTGAAATGCTGATCTACATGATGAACTTTGCCGAGGTGCGGGAGGAGGACGATCAATACCGCAGCCCGCTGGATATGCTCTTTCGGGCATTGGAGGAAGAACAACCCAACCATGTGGCGGTGAAGCAATATAAGGCTTTCAAGCAGGCGGCGGGCAAGACCGCGAAATCCATTTTGGTAAGCGCCGCCGTGCGGCTGGCCACCTTCAATATCCCGCAGTATGCCAGAATGACAATGGTGGACGAGATGGACTTCGGCAGCTTGGGCGAGAAGAAAAAAGCCATCTTCTGCGTGATCCCTGTTGATGACAGCAGCATGAACTACCTTGTGGGAATGCTCTACACCCAATGCTTTCAGGCACTTTACCGCAGGGCGGACGAGAAGCACAACGGGCGTCTGCCTGTGCCGGTGCGTGTCATTCAGGACGAATGGGCGAATGTGGCCCAGCCGGAGAGCTATCCGAAGATTCTGGCTACCTGCCGCAGCTACAATATTGGGCTGAACATCATCGTGCAGAACATTCAGCAGATCAAGGCGCTGTACGAAAAGGAATGGGAGAGCATCATCGGCAACTGCGACACGCTGCTCTTCCTCGGCGGCGGCAACGAACCGACCTCGTTGGAGTTTATTGTGAAGCTGCTGGGCAAGGAGACCATCGCCACCCGCACACGGGGGCAGACGAAGGGTCGCAGCGGCTCCAGCTCTACCAACTTCCAACAGACGGGCCGCGACCTGATGACCATTGACGAGGTACGAAAATTGGACACCCATAAAGCGATCTTGTTTATACGAGGGGAAGATCCTGTACTGGACAAAAAGTACAACATCAAGCGACACCCCAACATTAAGCTGACAACAGACGGTAAGGCAAAGCCTTATATCCATAAGCCGCAGGGCGCGCCGGATTATGCGCTGCCGGATCTGCCCTATGCGTTCCGGTCTTTGGACGATTACGAATTTATTGATATGGAGGAACCTGAACATGAATTATCTGAAAAAGAAAAAGATTTCAAACCCGACAAGACTGAGTAAGGTGAAAAAATGCTATTGGACGGCGGCTGGGGCTGCTGCCCTCTGCCTTTGCTGCGTTACGCCTGCGATGGCGGCGGGCGGCGATCCGCTGGATATTGTCAATAACCTTTCCGATTTTATCTTCAGCATCATCAAGGCGCTGGGCGTGATCATTCTCGGCTGGGGCATCGTGCAGGTGGGTATGTCGATCCAGTCCCACGATGCCAGCCAGAGAACGCAGGGCTTCCTCTGCCTGTTTGGTGGCTTAATGATCGCCTTTGCAAAGGAAATTCTGACCGCCATCGGCGCGATCTGATAAAAAGAGCCGGGAGATACTGCCTTGCGGCGGATCTCCCGGCTCCTTTGTGGGAGGTGATTTTCATTTGGATAATAACTGGATCGTAGAAAACCTGACCAACGCCTTTGGCGTTTGGAATAGTAAAATGACGGAAATGTGGTCACTGCTGACGGAATCACCCCAGACCTTCAAGGGCGGCACCATCTGGCAGACCATTGTGACCATCAATGGCGGAATGCAGGCCATCGGCTACGGGCTACTGGTGCTGTTCTTTGCCATCGGTATCTTTCGCAGCGCTTCCGGCTTTCGGGACTTTCAAAGGCCGGAGCATTTGCTGCGGCACTTTATCTATTTTGTGCTGGCAAAGCTGGGCATCACCTATGGTATGGACTTGCTGGTGAATATATTTGATGTGTGCAACGGCATTGTGGCAACGGCGGCGGGCAGCATCGGCGGCTTGACCGGCGCATCCGTGGCGCTGCCCCAGGAAATCGCAGACGCCATTGGTGATGTTGGCTTTTTGGCGAGTATCCCGCTTTGGCTGGTGACGCTGCTGGGAAGCCTGATGATCACAGTGCTGGCGTTCATTATGATCCTCACCGTTTATGGGCGCTTTTTTAAGATTTATATGTATGCCGCACTGTCCCCGGTGGCACTGGCATCCTTTGCCGGAGAGGGGACTTCCCATTTCGGCAAGGCGTTTCTGCGGAGTTATGTGGGCGTGTGCATGGAAGGGGCGGTAATCGTTCTGGCCTGCATCATCTTTTCGGCTTTTTCCTCCAGCGGTACGCCGGTGGTGGATAGCAGTGCGTCCGTGGTGACGCAGGTGTGGAGCTATTTGGGCGAGGTTGTGTTCAATCTGCTGGTGCTGGTGGGCCTGGTCAAATCAGCCGACCACATCGCAAAGGAAATGCTTGGATTATAAAGGAGACGTTTATGGATAATTACCGTGAGAAGATCGTCCGTATCGTGGAGCGAGAGCTGAAACGAACGGAAGAGTATCAGCAAAGACGCGACGAGTACGGCAACGAGGAGTACATTTTGGGCTGTATCATGGTTAAGGGCGATGCTTTTCCGAAAGAGGTGATCGCTCATGCATTTGTTGAGGATATGGGGCTTGAGCTTCAATTTCAGATTTGGAGAGACGAGCCGCGAATCAGGCAGAAGCAGGCTATGTGGTATGACTTGACCTTGTTTGATGTGGAAAGAGACTTCTTTGGAAGACTGGAGCAAGGATACTCGATTTTATCGGTATCCGATATTTTCCATTACACCGTTTGGAGTGCAACGGAGTATCTGGCTGATGAGCAGAATCGAGATAAGGAAAATTCCTGCTGGAAGGGAATGCAAAGGTATCTGAACTATTGTAAAAAGCACGGCATCACAAGAAATTATCTGGTGAAGAAAGAGGGGTACGCCGGAATAGATGCTATGAAGTTTTACGACAAGTCAGCCGTTGCCAAATTTGAGAAGAACAGAAAAACGCAGGATCTGTGCCGCTGACGAGGATTAAAACTATACATTTTATTAAATAGACAGGAAAAGCAAGTAGCCCATCGCTACTTGCTTTTCTTTTTTAGGAGATTGATTATGGAAATCAAAATCAACAAGGAAATTCGCGCGTACCGTGAAACGCTCTTTTTCGGCCTATCTGTGCGGCAATTTGTCTGCTCTGTTTTGGCGGTGGGCGCTGCGGTGGCGCTGTATTTCAGCCTGAACCGAGTGTTGGACCGGGAAACGGTAAGTTGGGTGTGCATCGTTGGCGCGGCTCCCGTGGCCGCTGCCGGATTCTTTCAGTACAACGGCCTCACGCTGGAGCGGTTTTTATGGGCGTGGCTGAAATCAGAGGTCATCATGGCAGGCAAGCGTGTCTGGAAAGCGGAAAACTACTATGAAGAAGCGATGAAACGCGAGGTGAAGAAACATTGATCTTTTTCAAGCATCGGCGCAGCGCGGAACGGGACGCCTTTTCCGTTCCCCGCAGCGTTCAAAAATCTATTCCCATCAAACGTATTTATCAAGACGGCGTGTTTCAGGTAAGCGGCAAGTTTTCAAAAACTTGGCGCTTTTTTGATGTCAATTATGCCGTGGCCTCCCCGGAAAAGCAGCGGGAACTTTTTATGACCTACTGTTCCTTCCTGAACTCGCTGCCCATCGGGGCCACGGCGAAGATCACGCTCTTTAACCGTCAGCTCAATCAAAAGGACTTCGGGCGGACGCTGCTCATGCCCATGCAGGGCGACCGCCGTGACCTCTACCGCAACGAGTATAACGCGCTTGTGTTGGGCAAGGCGGCGGAGAGCAACAATCTCATTCAGGAGAAGTACATCACCGTTTCGGCAGAAAAGAAAAGCGTGGAGGAGGCCCGCGCATTCTTCTCCCGTGTTGGAACTGACCTCACCACGGGGCTTTCCCGTATGTCCTCCAGCGTTCGTGAGATCACGGTCAATGACCGCCTGCGGCTTCTGCATGACTTCTATCGTCCCGGCGAGGAACAGCTATTCCGGTTCAATTTGGAGGACACCATACGCAAAGGGCATGACTTCCGGGACTGCATCGCCCCGGACTGTATTTCCTTTCAAAAAAATCACTATGAGTTGGGCGATCATGTGGGCCGTACCCTGTTCCTGCGGGAATATGCCAGCTTTATTTCCGACGAGATGATTACGGAGCTGATGGACTATCCCCGGAACATGATGCTCTCCATCGACATTATCCCTGTGGCGATGGACGAAGCCGTGAGCGATATTCGCAAGCGCATTATGTCCGTGGAATCGGATATTACCCGCTGGCAGCAGCGGCAGAATCAGAACAACAATTTTACCGCCAGTATTCCCTATGACTTGGAGCAAATGCGGAGCGAAACGAAGGAATTCATGGACGACCTCATGAGCCGCGACCAGCGCATGATGCTGGCTTTGGTAACGCTGACGCACCTGGCAGATAACCATGAACAGCTCGATCAGGACACCGAGGCCCTGCAAGCCATCGGGCGGGCGCGGGGCTGTCAGTTTAACATTCTGCGCTACCAGCAGGAGGACGCACTGAACACGGTGCTGCCCCTCGGCCTCAAGCGCATTGACGCCACCCGTACCCTGACCACGGAATGTACCGCCGTTCTCATGCCCTTCAAGTCGCAGGAGATCCAGGACGCGGGCGGTATTTACTACGGCGTCAACGCCGTATCGCATAACCTCATCGTCTGCAACCGCGGAAATCTGCTCAACGGCAACGGTTTTATTACCGGCGTGTCCGGCTCTGGTAAGTCAATGGCGGCAAAGCAGGAGGTCTCCGCGCTGGCGCTCTCTACCGACCATGACATCATTATCGTCGATCCCGAACGCGAATATGGCGAGCTGGTACGGGCGTTGGGCGGCGAGGTCATTACCATCTCCGCCTCTGATCCAAATGGCTGCCACATCAATGCGCTGGATTTGTCCGAGGGGTATGGCGACGGCAGGGAGCCGTTGGTGATGAAGTCCGAGTTTATCATGTCGCTCTACGAGCAGCTCATGGGCTCGGATAAGATCGAGCCACAGGAGAAGTCCATTATCGACCGCAGCGTGGGCAATATCTATCGGGAGTATCTGAAAAACTATCAGGGACAGCCGCCCACGTTGAAGGATCTCTATGACGACCTGATGAAGCAGGTCAACCCGGAGGCGCACCGGATCGCGCTGGCATTGGAGCTGTTCACGGTGGGCAGTCTGAATGTTTTTTCCCACCAGACCAATATCAACACAAAAAGCCGTATCCTCTGCTTTGACATTCAGGACTTGGGTGAAAATCTGAAATCTGTGGGCCTGCTGGTGATGCTGGACGCCATCTATAACCGCGTCATTCAGAACCGCAGAGAGGGAAAATACACCCATGTCTACATCGACGAGATCTATCTGTTTTTCGCCAACGGGAGCGGCAGCGGACACAGCATTACCAATTACAGCAGCGAATTTCTCTACAAGTGCTGGAAGCGCTTCCGTAAATACGGCGCGACGCTCACCGGCATTACACAGAATGTGGAGGAATGTCTGCTATCCAACACGGCGCGGATGATGTTCGCAAACTCTGAGTTTCTGCTGATGCTCAATCAGGCCACCACCGACCGGGAGCAGCTTGCCCGCCTGCTGGGTGCGTCGGATACGCAGATGAGCTATGTGGACAATGCCCCTGCCGGTCATGGGCTCATCAAGGTAGGCGGGGCCATCGTGCCCTTCGCCAATGAGCTGCCCAAAAATACGGAGCTGTA
>ENA-UONV01002508-UONV01002508.1-human-gut-metagenome-genome-assembly--contig:-CS4-NODE-2508-length-13404-cov-4.009214_pt1 | contig 13404 bp, 13 predicted proteins | sample MGYA00242461_ERZ724008 | MGnify/ENA metagenome assembly ERZ724008 | reverse complement strand
CGTCCTTTTATTCTACTGACGGTACGAACTACAGTGTGATACGCGGTTATGAAAGTAGTCGTATAAGCTTACTGAATGTAAGTATTGCAAGTGTTGCATCCAGCAAGTCTATAGCCGTCCTGCTGACAGATAAGGCGGTGACCGTTTATCCATCTACTTATATTGACCGGGTAATCGTACAGGTTGTGAGAGATGGAAACAGCCTTGCAGCTACTTCTTTTCCGCGTATAAGAGGAGATTACGATTCAAGTACACGATATTATTATAATTCTCAGTATCGGGATGTAGTAAAGTGGATGATTAGCGGAATTGTCAGGATATACAGGGTTAAGAATTATTCAGAGACGGGTATAACCGGTATTTCCCCAACTAATACAGATTACTGGGAAGAGGCGAGCATAGAGAGTTTCAAAGCCATTGACACAGCATTTATTGATGGTGCTGACATTGCCGGTTTCAAATATAAGAATTTGAAGATGATAACTCAATCCGGTACTATTAACGGTGTGAAAAAGAACTTTGAAAACCTGACGACCAACGAGGCTAAGATATTTGAACCCTATCTCTACATGAACGGTAATACCGGTGAGTTTGGCGGATCGGTTCGAACACCCTATATTCCTTTTACTTCTTCTGCGGACATGATGGCGTCCTGGAACTGGTCGTGGTACATCTATAATAGCACTACTTATACTGCTGTCACCGGCATGCTGTTTGGAGTACGGTACCGTTATAATGGTTTGAAACTAAAGATTATCAATGCGTATTCGAGGGATCTTTATTTCTATATCCCTTTTTGGTACAAAGGAGATGACATCATCAATATTGGTATGGCTAAGGTCATTGTTGCGAGGTACACCCGTTTTGAAGGTGAATTTATCCCAAATCCCAATAGCTTCTCAACACAAAATTATGAGACGGATGATGATGGTACCACGATTACAACCCCGTATTCAGTATGTCTGTTTCCGGTTACGGATTTAGTAGATAAAGGCATCATAGCCGATGATAAATATACGCGTATAAGAACATTTTCAACTGTATAGATATGAATGAGAACGATTTTCAATTGCTGGATATAAAAGACTTCCAGACAGTTTCTTCAGCAGACGGTAAGGATTACATCCTGCTTGTTCAGAACAGTGGCATGAATGGAAAGATTTCCATAACTCTGTTTAAGAAGTCGATTGTTGGGGATATAACGCCATCCATCCAGAAAGGTGTCTGGTTTATTGGGGCGGAGAATACCGGTGTGGACGCAGTGGGTAAAACTCCCGAACTCCGCAAAGGTACAACGGGGATTGAGTGGAAATATACAGATTCACAAGATTGGAAGACGTTGGTATCAATGCAAGATATCCTTATCCGCTTTGAAGACCTGACGCCTGAACAGGTGGATTCTCTTAAATTGAAGTTTGCTGATTTGACAGAATCTGATATTGCCAAGTTGCAGAAACCTGCTTTGGATATTGCCGAACAGGTGAAGAAGAGTGAGGAAGCCCGTGTTACTGCAGAATCCAACCGGGATACGGCTGAGAAGAAACGCGCTGAGGAAGAAACCAAACGCACTAATGCTGAAACCAAACGTAGTGAAGCTGAGACAAAACGTGAAGGTGCAGAATCAAGTCGGGATACGGCTGAGAAGAAACGTGCTGAGGAAGAAAGCAAACGTGTTAATGCTGAAAGCAAACGTAGTGAAGCTGAGACCAAACGTGAAGGTGCAGAAACAAGTCGGGATACGGCTGAGACAAAACGTGTTGAGACAGAAGTAACCCGACAAACCGCTGAGACAGCTCGAGCTTCCGCAGAATCTGGACGTGTTGATACTGAATTCAAACGTGTCGTTGCCGAGGATGAGCGTAAAAGTGCTGAGACTACTCGGGTTAATACTGAATCCACCCGGCAGACGGCAGAAACAAGCCGTGTCAATGCTGAAAAGAACCGTGTTACTGCGGAAGGTCTCCGTGTGACAGCTGAGAACGAGCGGGTTACTGCAGAGAATGTACGTATTACAGCTGAGGAAGCGCGTATAAGTGCTGAAACAAGCCGCCAAACGGCCGAGACCGAACGTGCTAAGGCTGAAAGCGGTCGTGTTATTGCCGAAGAGAAACGTGTTACTGAATTTGCTACGCTCAAAAAAGAATCGGAGTCAGCTACGGCCGATGCAACTGACACTGCCAAACATCCTACTTATATCGGTACGGATCACTTTGTTTATCAATGGGACAAATCCACTAAACAATATGTTCAGACAGACATCTACATAAAGGGAAAGCCTGGTGCTACTTTTGATGTACTAGACCATTATGATACACTTAATGAATTGAAGACTGCTGTTCCTGATGGTTCTGGTATTGATGGTTTCTATGCTATCGGTGCTACATTACCTTATACATATTACGCTTGGTATGCTGGTGAATGGCAAAATCAGGGTGTATTGAAAGGTGACAAAGGTGATAAGGGAGAGCAGGGTCCACAAGGTGTTCAAGGTCCTGTCGGTGAAAAAGGAGATACTGGAGCTCAAGGTCTCAAAGGAGATAAAGGAGACAAGGGTGATACTGGAACTACTGGAGCACAAGGAGTACCAGGTCCAAAAGGTGATACAGGTGCACAGGGGCTTAAAGGTGATACGGGCCTACAAGGTCCACAAGGAGAAAAGGGTGCTACCGGTGCTACTGGGTTACAGGGACTTAAAGGAGATAAAGGCGATAAAGGTGATATTGGAGCTACCGGAGCGCAAGGGGTGCCAGGTCCTAAAGGTGATAAGGGTGATACTGGCCCCACAGGTGCTACCGGGGCAGCAGGAGTAAATGCAACTATTACCGGTGCATCCGCTACTGTAGATGCTAATGTCGGCACTCCTGCAGTAACTGTAACTCTGGGTGGTACTGCATCAGCCAGAACCTTCGCATTTGCTTTTAAGTATTTGAAGGGTGCTACTGGATCGCAAGGAGTAAAAGGTGATAAGGGAGATAAAGGCGATACGGGTGCGACTGGATTGCAAGGACCTGTAGGCGCCACCGGTGCAACAGGGACAAATGCAACCATTACCGGTGCATCCGCTACAGTTGATGCCAATGTCGGTACTCCTGCGGTAACAGTTTCTCTTGGTGGTACTGCTTCTGCCCGGACTTTTGCCTTTGCCTTTAAAAACTTGAAAGGAGCGACAGGTGCCACTGGTCCTCAGGGTGCAAAGGGCGATACAGGAGCTAAAGGAGCAACCGGTGCAACAGGATCACAAGGTGCTATCGGTCCTGCCGGAACAAATGCAACTATAACCGGGGCAACTGCTACGGTTGATGCAAACATCGGCACTCCTTCTGTGACGGTTACTGCTGGTGGAACGGCATCGGCTAGAACCTTTGCTTTTGCTTTTAAAAACCTGAAGGGCGCCACTGGTGCTACCGGCCCCCAAGGAGCAAAAGGTGCTACGGGTGCCCAAGGTCCGCAAGGAGTGGGTGACCCAACAGTAACAGGTGTCAACACTGTCACTACTTTAGCTTCACTCCCTGTATCCAAAAGGAGTATAACGGCTACTCTTGCAGCAGCTACAAACCTGTCTGTAGCCAGTGGTATGGCGGTAGGGCAGGATTTATATATCCGTTGTGTCGCATCGGCAGCTTTCACGCAACCTATTCCTAATAGCGGAGCTTATACTTCAATGTCCGGTACATCACTGAATGTCGCTGCCGGAGATGTTTTTGAAATCAGCGTCTGGTGTTATGCTGCAGGTGCTTACTCTATTGCTGTACGAACTAAAGAATAAATATTATGAGCTTGATTCAACGTAGAGGAAATACACAGACGGATGGAAAGTATATCATAGTGCATGGTAATTTTCCTTTAGGAAGTTTCCTTATATCCAAAGACTATGGTCTTACATGGATGTTCAAAAATGCAACAGATTTTCCCCAAATAATCTTTGGTAGGGCAGACACAAGCATTGCTGTCACTAAGACGGGAAAAGCTTATGTAACATCATATAGATTACCAATATCTATTTTGTGTCTAACAAATGGTTTTGAGACTCTGGAAGAAATACCGATTAATAATATCGATAATACTATCGGAATAACAGTTCTTGGTGCAAATGATACTGGAAGCATTATAATGGTATCAGTTATGATGAGATATAGTGATTTTTATACTCTTGCTATATCCAAGGATTACGGTAAGACATGGACCCATCTAACTGGATTACAAAGCGAATTGCCCATTGCAAAAATAAAGATGTCATCATCTGGCAAATATATAATTGTAGGTACAGGAGATACCAGTTCCAGTTCAGGTAAGGTTTACGTATCTACTGATGGAGGGAATTCTTTCCAACTGGTGGCAACTGAAGCTACAAGAATAGAGGGCGTTGCAATATCAGGTAATGGCAATTTTATATTCTACTGGCGCAAAACCTTATTGTATCGCTCTACTGATTTCGGGAAAACATGGAGCGATTTCAGTATCGGTGGTGGCAATGGAGGTGTTACTTCTTTTGATTTATCCAATGATGGTAAATATATGATTTGTACCCGAGAATACATGGGATATGTTTATGTGTCCAAAGACTATGGAAATAGTTGGAAGGATATTAGGATGAGTACATATAATATTCCTCAAGCGGCAATATCGGGAAGTGGAAAAAAATCAGTAGCTGCGGAAGGATACAATATACTCTTGTCTTCTGATTTTCTTGAATCTTACGTACTTGGTTATCACATTTCCGACAGATATGGCCAAGTCTATTCTGTAACAATGAGTAAATGATAAAAAAATAGTTGATTATGTTATATGTAAATATCGATTCAGAAAGTAGAGTCATTAACCTCGATTTTGAGCTTGATGATAACTATGAAGTAGGTACAACCTATGAGGATTATCTTGACGGTAAGTGGGTACCGTTGAATAAAGATCAGGAAGAGTTTTACAATACTCATTCTTCTGCATCTATCAGGGAGATATTTGATTGTGAGTTAACACCTCCCTATGAACCAACTTTGGATGATCTGAAGAACATGAAGGTCAGTGAGATTACTGCTTACGACGGGTCCGATGCTGTGAACTCCTTTACCCTTGGTGGCAAGCAGATGTGGCTTGATAAGGATACACGTGTTGGGCTTGTGAATTCAATTGGTATCGAGCAGGCGGCAGGTAAGGAAACTACTGTTCTGTGGTATGATGCTGTGAAGTATGTGATACCTATTCCTCTTGCTTTGCAGATGCTTGCTGCACTGGAACTGTATGCCTTGGCTTCTTATAATGCCACACAGGAGCATATTGCTGCTGTCAGATTGCTTATTTCCAAGGAAGAGGTTGAAGCGTATGACTTCACTTCCGGCTATCCTGAAAAATTAGCGTTTAACCTTAATCAATAATGATATGATTTACTTATACCTTATATCGTTGATATTCCTCACTATGTACATAGTGTATGCGGTGAGAGTGTGTGGAGTGCCTTGGTCACTCTCTGATACTTATTATCAGTTGAAGAAGCGGAATCGTCCGGCATGGCTTTTCCAACTGGCGATGATTGTTCCTGCCGTGCTGCTTATGCCGGTGTGGATTGAATGTTCAAGTGAGAATACTCAGTTCCTGGCTTTCCTTGCTTGTGGTGGATTGATGTTCGTAGGAACGGCACCGCTGTTCAAAGAAGAATTTCAGAGTACTATGCCGGGACTGCGATTGCGGGATTAGCTACGATTCTCTGGGTATGCTTTGCTGGGATGTGGTATTTGCCTGTTATTGCCTTCTTCATTGCCGGAATTATCATGCTGAGATATCGGAAATGGTTGTTCTGGGCGGAGATGGCGGCATTTGTCTGTGCTTATGTTGGACTATTGATCGCCTTGATATAAAAAGTCCCGTCCTACTTATCACAAGCTGGGCGGGATAACAACATTTTTTTTCATCACTAATCAGTGATTGGGTACAAAGGTAGTATTAATAATTAAAATAAAGAAATATGGGCTTAAATGAATGGCTGGCTATAATTGGAACGTTAGGAGGATTCGAAGCTATACGGTGGGGTATTACTTTCTGTACAAATCGAAAGACGAATGCCCGGAAAGAAGATGCTACAGCAGACGGCATGGAGATACAGAATCTGCTGAATGTGATTAGTGCTCAATCGGCCCAAATAGACAACCAAGAAAAACGTATGACAGTTCGAGATGGGAAAGTTGATTTTCTCTACTCAGAGAATAATAAACTCCGCTCAGAAAATCTTGAAATGATACGTGAGAAGCACGAACTTGAGCTGCGTCTTAAAGAAGCTGAGATAAAGAAATGTGATGTGCGTGGTTGTGCCAATCGCCAGCCGCCAAGTGATTATTAATTAAATAAGGAGGAAAAGAAATGATTGATGGAATTGAAGGACCGGTAGGAGCAAAAGGTCCAAGAGGGGTAACAGCCTATGACTACACAGGTTTACGTCTTCCCCGATTGAGAGATTTACGTGAACAATTTGAGTCAAGTCGTGAAATTGTAGAGAGGGTTATCAATATGCCCTATGCCCAATACAAGGCATTATATGAAGAGGAGATAAGAAAGGAAGAAGCTTACGAGGCTGCATTAGAGAAAGGCTTTCAGGGTAGCTTTCTCAAATTCAAATATGCTGTTCAAGATGAGAACGGAGTAGATGGTTGGCTTGGGATTGCTTATAGACAGATGTATGAGGACATGGTTAAGGAAGGATTCTATTGCGGTACTTATGAAGAGTTTTTGAAGTTTAAAGAGCGGTGTTATTGGCTTAAGAATTGGGTTCCGATAAATCCAACTGCATCTAAGTTCTTTGATTTTACTCCAATAGAGCCGAGTGAGCAAGAGTTAAAGGAACAGTATCAAAAAGTTCTTGGAATGTACTATCGTGGCACATTTGAGAGCTTTAAGAAGTTCAGAGATGAATACACTCTGGGGTATTGTGGTCCTAAAAGTCTAACTGGCCCTAGTGGTATACCTGGACCACGAGTCGTGTTCGAGTGCAATAAGACAGAAGAATCTCCAATACAGAGAGGGTATAAAATGGCAGTCAAAACTGGTGGCTTTCAAGGTAGCTTTGAAGAGTATGGAAAGATGATGGAAGGTAGGCCTAAGGGACCAACTGGACAATCAGCGGGTCCCGGATTAGTTGGGATTTTAGATTTACAATAAAGGTTTTATTTTACGCTGAAAATTTGTAGTTAGATACTCTACTAATATAGGGGATACTTTAGGGCAATGTGACAGTATCATGTTTGGAGTGAATAAAGAGATGTCTGGTTCTATTTTTCTTAGAGACTTAATAATGGTATTGTCTATGGAGAGAAGTTGTGAAGTCAGGTTGTATGCTATTTTATAATCATCGCCCTTAATGGGTATATTAATATGAGCATTATATTCAAGATATTGTTTTGCGAAATATGTAGCCAATCCTTCTTCCAAATATGTAGTCTTTCCAAACTCTTTTGGATTTAAAAGATGGACCGCTTCATGTGCAACTTGATATGCTGCTTCGTAAATATTACCTTCACAATCCTTGGTAATTCGTATGGCTACATTTCTGCAGTCTCCGGGAAACCAGTAATCAGGTTGAGCACCATCAAACATTTCTATACCTATTATCTCATATGTGTGATCTCGTTCTCCATATTCGGATTTAATCTGTCGTAACATATGACCTAAAAGAGTGGTAATGGTCCATTGTCCTTTGACTGATAGGAAAATGTCTTTGACTTGCGAAAAATCTATAGGTTCCATAGTATATTAGTTTTTTTATAATCGTACAAAAGTAACATAAAAATTAATAGGAGGTATATAAATGAAGTATTTTACAATTGCTGAACTCTGTAAATCAGAGACAGCAGACCGTTTAGGAATTGATAACCGTTGTAAGAAGGAACATGTAGTCAATATGACTGCATTGGTAGATAACGTACTTGATCCACTTCGTGAAGCGTACGGCAAACCCATCCGTGTGAATAGTGGTTTCCGTTGTCCGGCATTGAATAAAGCCGTGAAAGGTTCTGCTACGAGCGACCATATGACCGGACGGGCGGCAGACATAACCGGGGGAAGCCCGAAGGAAAACAAACGGTTGTTCTATCTGATCCAGGAACTTGGTCTTCCCTTCGATCAATTGATTGATGAGAAACATTTCTCATGGGTACATGTGAGCTATAGGAAAGAAGGAAACCGTGGAGAAGTGAAAGCATTATGAGACTAGCCAAAGACCAGAAACATGAATTCCTCGGATTGCTAGTCTGGGGAATTATTGGGCTTGTTGTAATGTCTGCTATGATGTCGCTTGTTGGATGTGTCACTCCTAAGAACACTAACCGTAATACTCAGGTAGACTATTCCGATGTTTTGCAGCAAATGCAAACTCGCATGGATACCCTACTTGCCAACATGGAAGTTCAGCGGAAAGAAACAAGCGAAAAACTATCCAATCTGAAGATTGAGAATAAGACTGTTTATCTCTCACCTCCTGATAGCACCGGCAAGCAATACCCAACTATGGTGAGTGAGACGAATGCCAGTAAAGACGAGAAAGAGAATAAGACAACTGAGACTGAACTGAAAGTTACCATTCAGAGGCTTGTTGATGAGGTTTCGGATTTAAGGAATGAGCTTAATGCTAATGTCGTCCAAAAAGAGAAAGTAAAAGAGGTGTCTTGGTGGCAACTTCATAAGGTGGATGTATATGCCGGCTTATTTATATTTGTGCTTGGATGGCTTGTTTTTAAATTTAGAAAGGATGGAAATAGTTGTAAAATAACAACTTGATTGCTTTTCACCATCATATATTTGTAATATGGATATAGATATTACATTAAGTCGAGCTGATATAATGCCAGAAGTATACAAAATAACGGGGTATACTGGCGTTAAAAATGAAGATATGGATAAGATTTCTTCTTCTGAAGATGATTTGAATATCTTGGGTAGTTATTTTGGTGAAGCTGTGAGTAGTATTGCAGATATAATTTCAAGATATGGGTATTTGTCTACTGAAACTTCTGAATACTCCAAATTCTGTTTAACTCTTCCTGCTAATTGGAATAAAAAAGTAAAAAGTGCTTTAGAGAAATCTATGAAACAGTATGTTTCAAACTATATCTGTATGCAATGGTTCAATTTATCAAAAAAAGAAGAAGTAACTTATTATGGTACTGTCTGTGATGAATTGGCAGTAGCAATTAAGAAGTATTTGCTTGATAGAGAAAAGCCTAAACGTAATTAATAACCAATATATTATATTTATGGAAGGAAGTAAAGTTTTAACTTTAGAATTGACAATTCAAGACCTGTTTGCTCAAATGAAAGAGCACTCATATTATTTGGGTGAATCGCTAAAAAGTGATTCTAAGTTAATGGAACTCGCTGCAAAAATACAGGCGTCGGATGATGATGATGATATCCTTAAGGATTTCATTCAGGCCGGTGGGACTAAATTGGGTAATCTTTTGTCACGTGTACTTGGGAAAACAAGTTATGCATGGGATGCTAACAAAACCAAGATCACTTTTACAACAAATGCGGTCGCAAACTTTATGGATAGTCAGAAAGATACTCTAAAAGATAACATGTTGAATTATCTTTCATACTATGTGTTCTCAAAGTGGCTTAACTTGATAAAACCTGATGAATGTCAACGGTTCGAAAGTCTACTGGACGAGATTGAGGAAGATATGCGTCAGCTTGGTGCACAGAGAGATAAACCGAAGCGTACAACTACTCCTGCAGTGGACAATGGAGAAACTACTCATTAATATACAGTTGAGTAGTATTTTCTCTGAGATTGATATTCGTACTTACTATCAGGGAGAATCATTGAAGAAAAAGGATGCTGATTTTTCCAGCATCCAAACTTCTTCAGATGATTATGATATGTTGCGTTCACCTGTGGAAACAGCCTTGAATAACATTAGTGGCCGTCTTATTAAGCGGCTGAGGTGTTTTGAATGGCAGATTGATGATGAGAAGATCAGCATTAGTCTGGTACCTTATGAGAGGATTCCTCCACATGCTGATAAGATCGTGGAACTTTTGAAGAAGGCTATTTGGGATTATATTGTTAATTACGTACATTATGAATGGCTTTTGACAGTGAAGCCAGAGCTTGCCCCGGTTCCTGAACAGAGGGACGAAAAATTAATGTGGGACGTGGTGAAGTTTATCGGAATGATAAGTGGAATAGTCAGGAGACGAGCAACGGATTTGGGTGGAATATAAAAAGATAGGAGAGGGGATACCTCTCCTATTTTTATCTTAGTCGATTCTCGAAAGCTTCAGATGCAACAAATTCCATATAGTTTAATGATACGTCGGTTCTGACACCGCCGGCCAAGGCTACCATGAAGAATTTGAATGCTTTGGATTTATTCATTTTGGTAACAAGATCGCGGATATCAACAATACTTTCTTTACCTGATATAAGGGTGAAGTGTTCAGCATCATTGGAACCTAAAATGTACAACCCAACATCAGAGAATATATTAAGGCTTTCACCTCTAAACATTACCGGTTCACCACGTAAATATAAATCCGACATTGCACGCTTGACTATTCCTTTTAATGCAGTTTGTACTATTCGTTTATGCGAGTTACTTCCCATCTTTATAGGTCTGGATAAAAGGAGAATATTAGTTATACTGCGATGGTTGTTTTGCATGTCATATAAACTATTATTTATGATTGCATAACATTCAGGGTATTTTATGACAAACGAATGAATATCCTCATTCAGTTTACTCCAAGTACCTGAACTCAGGTTATATAAATAAGAATAATTATAATTCTTATTTGCTACAAGGACTTCATTAGTTTGATAATTGTAACCTAATTCAGCTTCAGATAAATATTCATTGAACACTACAGAAGAAAGAGAATTAATCATTGAAGCAATCCCAGCTATTTTACTAATTATAGGTGAGGAGGTTATGCAACTTGGCAGATACCCATCAAGATCCTGTGATATCTGCGTTGAATTATTTTCAGTTATCATCATTAATCCTCGTTTAGAAGCGAAAAGTACAGCTTTATCTATTCCTACAACAGATTTCGCATTAATGCATGTATCCCTTGTAACAGGTGTTTGAGCAGCATATGCTACGCTGTTTGTCCCTACTGACATAGCGAATATTCCATCTTTAGAGAAAACATATAGAGGGTATTGCCCAAATTGACCTTGTGAAAGTGCTGTTGTATTTGCACATAGTCCAACTATTTCTCCATTAGATGGTTGGTAGGTTTGGTCTGCTGGAAAGTATAAAGGATTATTCAATGATGAAACCTTTAGGACATTAGGCCGTTCTATATATGGTTCTCTTTCAACAAGAATGTCATCTACTCCTTCTGGGAAATCCTTTACGGAAATATATGTTGCTTTGTAAAAAGTCTCACCTTCAGCTGAAGAATCCGTTCGTGGTGTTTGATAATATGCCAAGTTTAAATATTGATGTTTTTTTAGGTGAAAATCCTTTCGCAATGTCTTGCCGTCCACCTGCACAATGAATGTCATTTTTTTGGCTCGGTAATCTGGATAAGTTAGATATGGATTTATATAAGGATAATTGATTTGAGTCATATTCTTTACGACTGTTTCGCCATTTATAGTATTTATGTAAGTATAGATGGTTGCTGTTACTTTATTTCCATAACCTCCAAACATTTTGAAGCCTGTATTATATCCTTTAAAAAAGGATTCTATAATATTAGCAATGTGTAATCTTGAATTATAGATGTATGACACTTGCGATGAATATGTATTATTTGTATATTGGTCATCACTGATTTCCTGCTGTATAGCAAGATTATCTTTTGAAATATCATCTAAATAGAAAGCTTGCTCACCTTGTAAATTGAATTCTGCCACTTTATAAAATTGATGAATTGATGGTATTAGATTCTCCCATTCATCTGGATCAAGCGGGTTGTAGACAGGATATTCACTGTATGGCGTACCATTATGCTTGAATGCATCACTTTTGTATGTCTTAACGGATGAAGCAAATACATCAATGCCTACTATAATGTCTTCCCATAAGTTCAAATCTAAAGAAGGTATTTTATAAGTTAGTTTCATCCCAAAAGCATAAAACGTGCAAGAGTCTGATATTCGTACATTGAAAGGCGGACCATTAAAATAAAAATTTGCTCCCCAATCTTGGTTGACTCTTGTTGGATGTTCTACCAGTATAACCTCTGAATGTTTTATGTATTCACCATTAGACAATCTAAACGCATATCGGATTAAAACAGAATGTCCTGGATAAAATGATTCTTTATTTAGGCTTGACATTAGTTTGTCATAGTAGCCTGTTGCACATATAAGTACATAGTTTTCGGGACGAGATTCAACAAATGAACCATCAAAACTTCTATCTGGTGTTTCTTCTTTTATTTTGATCTCTTTATTGATTTGTATTTCTGGGAGGTCTGGTGCTTTACCTAAATATATATAAGCGCTTTTACTGTATATGGCATATAGTATGGCTTCTTCAGTAAAGAAACAAGCTATATTCCCAAGAAATTCGACTTTTTTTGTGTTATTCAGATCCGTTGATAATTTTTCGCTTATAGAATAGTCCTCATTGAGTGAATAAACATCTCCTGATACAGTAAGCGCAATATATTTATGAACAATTGAATGGTAGAATAGTCTATCTACTTGTATTTCAAAATTGGCTAAAAATACTGGCTGTCCAATAGGTTCAATAGAGCCATTTTTAATTCGTGCATTGATTAGTTCCATGCACTGACCGTCAGCTGATATACCTTCATCAATGCTTCGATTAATGCCGGTAAAGGGGATTTTTATAGTTTCCATTTTTTTTGTAAAGTTATATAGTTCAAGTGAATATGTAGTTGATGAATTACAACTTTAGATATGTTATAATGATGATTTCTGATATTAGTGATTGTTATATCGGTCTGCTTCAGAACTTCATTTCTTATATTATATTGTCGATATATCCTTTTAGTTTTGCTGTTATATCCTCTATCTCTTTTTCTGATAATATCTATGCATTCCTTTGTTTATTTCTCTTTTATATCTATATTTGTTACCTCAAATAGTATTAATATTATATGGATATTTCTTCTTACTCTTACATAGTAATATTAAAAAGAGGAATATATGAGCTGGATATATAGAAAAAAGCAACTGGAACGTTCTGGTTGTTCTAATATGAATTTATTATTCAATGATGGAAAATTTTATATCATGGATAATCATTTGGCGGCGGCTTGGTGTTGGTCTCAAAAAATTGATATGTCTAAGAAATATGGGCTATTTCATATTGATAGACATTATGATTTGGCAAATAATCTAAGTGATGCATTTATAAGTATGAACAGAGATATACTAATTGGGAATGATTTTACTGCATATTTATCTTTAAAAAATGAGACAGGAAAAAGAGCACTAAA
>ENA-UONV01002504-UONV01002504.1-human-gut-metagenome-genome-assembly--contig:-CS4-NODE-2504-length-13413-cov-4.589235_pt1 | contig 13413 bp, 9 predicted proteins | sample MGYA00242461_ERZ724008 | MGnify/ENA metagenome assembly ERZ724008 | reverse complement strand
ACTATATCGGGAGCATTACCGCTCTCAACCATGCGATCTATATAACCCGAAGGGTTGTTGGACGCGCCATGATACTCAACCTGCAAATCCACGTCGGAAAAATGCTTTTGAATGGTGCGCACAAAATTCTGCGAATAATCGGTATTGACGCATAGCACGCTTAAGGACACCTTTTTCTTGTCCGAAGGCGCGCTGTCCGGCTCTTTCACAGAACCGCACGCCGCAAGTGAAAACACAATTGCCACTGCCAAAAGAAAAGAAATAAACTTTTTCATAGGATGCTCCTTATCTGCACAGCTTCTTTGGAGCGGTAAGAGTCTTGCCGGTCTTAAATCCAAGATACGCTTCTTTTATAACAGAGCCGGTATCTTCTCCGTTGGGATACGCCTGTGCATCATAGTCTGCGGAAGAAATTATCACCTGATAGCTGCCGTCCTTCTCAATGGTTCTGCCGTCGGAAAGAGCGGCAGAGGTTATTTTGCCGTTTTCCATAACAGCGTCCATGCCCGACCAATAGTAATCAAACACAGCGCTTTTATCTTCAAAGGTCATGGTTCTGCCGCTTTCGAGCAGACGAAACAGTTCTTCACCGGTAACGGTGAGCTTTACAAGGGTTTTTCCGCTGTTTCCGGGGACGCAGGCGTAATAGCTCTGATAATCCAGTTCGCCGGCATACAGCCTGCCGCTGACGCCGCCGGTGTTGGGTACGCCGTTGATTGCGCCGCCGTCCGAAACAATTGCAACATCTCCACCGGCTTCATGCAAAAGATCAGCCATCAGCTGAACGGTTTCGATATGCGTTAAATCCTCAGGGACTGTTGCCACATGAACGGCAGAGGTATCCTCGCTGAGCGCCTGCTTATGAAGCTCGTCCACCATTTCGGAAAGCCCTTCAAGACTGCCGCTGTTAAACAGCTCGTCCTTGACAAACATTCCTGCCTCTACCCAAACATCCTCATAGCCTTCAAGAATATATGGAGCGACCGAGCCGGAGCTGAACACATCCCAAACGTCTTTATAGGGCGGAAATTCCTCAGAAGGAACACTGCCAGCCAGCGGCGAAACATCTGTTACCGCCACGCGGAAGGCATTTTGTCCTTCCTCCGAGGAGAAGTATTCCATAAACTTAATGGCTGCTTCGAGCTTCTTTTCGTTGCCGGGCTCGGCAAGGCGCTTGCTGATACCGATGTTGTTTACGGAAACATTGAGGAACTGCCTTTCGGGGGTGTCTCCAAGATACGGAATACCTCCGATTTCGTCTTTGCAGGTCTTTATGCTTTCAACAAGATACGGAAAACCGCCTGTCGTAAAGGACATAGCAGCCCTGCGGTTAACCAGATTGTCGGTGATGTCGTTGTTTTTGGCTTCCTTATCAGCGACATCGAATGTACCCACGTCAATAAGCTGCTGAAGCCTGTTTATGGTTTCGCCGAAGCCTTCTTCAAATGAGGCGTCGCCGGCAACATATTTTTCCTGCCAGAGCACACCGTCGCGGGTGCCCAAAAAGCCGCACTGAGCCAACTCACCGATTATCCGCCAATATGTGCCCGCCATTGAGCCGGCATGGGTAATTGGTATCAGCTCCGGCTCCTCCGAACGTATCTGCTTACACAGTGAAACCAACTCGTCGTGGGTCTGCGGAACCTTCCAGCCGTGCTCCTCAAAAAGCGTTTTGTTGTACAGCATACATATTATCGAATAGTTTGCTGGAACCGCGTACACAGCGCCGTTGACATCGCGCTGATTGACAAGCGAAAGATTGTAATTTTTCAAAAAGTCATAGCTTGAAATATCCAACAGATACTCCTGCTGAAATTCGATTGATGGCGTGTTGCTGAAATAGATGATATCCGGCGGCTCGCTGCTTGCCAGCTTTTGACTGATGTAGCTGGTCGGATTAGAACCGCTGTAATACTCTATATTCAGCGGCATATCGGGGACGCTGTTTTTAACAGCCTGCGTGAAATTACGGAAGTAGTTGTTGTTGACCTCCAAAAGATGCAGGCTGACCTCCTCACCGCTGTCGTCGGAGGGCGTTGAAGCGGGGCTTCCTCCGCAGGAAGCAACGGAAAGCATAACGGCGGTGCAAAGGCAGACAGCCGCAATTCGTTTTAATATGTTTTTTATTTTCATCTGCAAGTCTCCTATATATTGATAATATTAATCGGCTTGTTTTCCGTGATACATCTCGTTGAGCGTGTGGTAAAGCAGGTTGGTATCGATCGGTTTTGCCAGATGTCCGTTCATTCCCGCCTCGCGGGCGTTGCGTACGTCGTCATCATAGGCGTTGGCGGTCATAGCCACAATCGGAATTGTTTTGGCGTCAGGTCTGTCAAGCGCGCGAATGGCTTTTGCGGCGTCAAGTCCGTTCATAACCGGCATCATGATATCCATAAGGATAAGGTCGAATGTGCCCGGTTCGTTTTGCTCAAATTTCTCGACGGCAAGCTTGCCGTTCTCAACGCAGGTGACGGTTATGCCGACATCCTCCAGCATGAACAGGGCGATTTCCATGTTGATTTCGTTGTCCTCAACCAGCATAACCTTCATTCCGTCCAGGCGGATATCTTCCGCCGCCGATTCATCAACGGCAAGCACGGCGTTACTGTCGATGTCAAAGCCAAGATCTATGGTGAATTTGCTTCCTTCATGAAGCACGCTTTCAACGGTTATGGTTCCGCCCATCATATCAACAAACTGCTTGGTTATTGCCATGCCCAAGCCGGTTCCCTTGTAGTTGGTGCGGTTTCCGCCGTCCTCCTGCGAGAAAGGCTCCCATATGTGCTTTAGATACTCCGGCTTCATGCCGATGCCGGTATCCTCGATTTCAAAGTGGTAATCCGCCCTGCCGTCGGATAATCCGGTTTCCTTTACGCGGAAATAGATTTTTCCACCGTCCGGCGTGAACTTAACGGCGTTGCCCAGAATGTTTATCAACACCTGACGCAGGTGGAGCTCGTCTCCGATGAGATGTGGATGCTCGTAATTATCGAATTCGCGGATAAACTCTACATTTCGGTTTAAGAGCTGTCCCCCGATAAAAGAAGCACATTCGTCTATCGTGGCTATCATATTCATAGGCTCAGAGTTGAGGGTGACCTTCCCACTTTCGATTCGGGACATATCCAGAACGTCGTTAATAAGCGAAAGAAGGTGCTGCGAGGAATTGCTGATTTTGCCCAGGCAATCCTCCACGCGCGCAGTATCGGAAATATTCTTCTGAGCGATTTCGGTCATACCCATAATGCCGTTGATGGGCGTTCGGATATCGTGAGACATATGCGAAAGGAACTCGCTCTTTGCCCGGTTTGCGCTTTGGGCTTCCTCAGCCGCCGCCTTAAGCTGACGGTTGGATTCCTCCTTCTGTTCCATAAGCCTGCGGTTGCGGTTATCTGTCAGGTAGAAAACAAGGAAGGAAAAGTCGAAAATCAGCAGTATACCCAGCGCAACAAAGAAACGGCGGGTGCTCCCCAGCATATGGTCGGCACTGTTTCCCAGAACGCTTGTGGGCACGAAAATCAAAGTATTCCAGCCCTCTCCGCCCACACTGTGGCAGGATACGAAATACTCTGTCCCCTCGCTGCGGAATTCCAGCACGCAGGATTCAAGGCTGTTAACACAGGCGCGCAAATCCTCAATAGTGCCGCCGTGGATAAATTCATCCTCCTCAAGAGCGCTGACAATATTGTATGCCTTGAACCGACTGTCGGCATCGTTCGGAGCTAAAAGTGTGCGGCCGTCCTTATTCACGATATATGTATAGCCTCTGCTTCCGAAGGTGTTGACCGAAAATCCATCGTTGAGCGATTGGATATCCACAGCCAGCATAACATATGAGATGGATTTGCCGGTTGCCTCAAGTCGGGGCTTTTCGGGCAGCTGCTTTAAAAAGCAAAGATAGGTAAGAGAACTGCTTTGGTAGGGCAGAGTTGTTATCAATTCCTGCGTTCCACTTTGACTTTTGATAATCATCGGAAGCTCTCTCCAATAGCCTTTATTGCCGTCTGAAGAATAGTAGCGGAAATCATCGTCCAACAAAAGAAAAATACTGCCCTGATCGGTTCGGAACCGGCTCATATCTTTCAGATACTGCATAAGCTCGTCCTCCGTCTGCGCACGTGTCCATTCCACGGAAAGAAACTGCTCCATGGTATTAACACTGTCCCACGAGCGGGCGATGGTGATATCGAATATATCCGCGACCTTCTCGGTGATTTCCACAAGATGTGTGCTTCTTTCGGCAAACAGCTGGTCATCCAGCTCCACATAATAATAGCGGATTATCACAAACATCAGAACAACCGAAATTAAGAGCAGAACTGCCATGGGTATGCCACGCAGCCTGCCCGCAGTCGGACGCTTTCCGGATACAGTATTTATTTCCTTTTGATTCTGCACAGCGTTTTGTCTGCTCATCCCAGACCCTCTTTCTGTTTTTTCTATAGCATTCTATTGTCGCAAAATCAGCATGGTTTCTGCGGATTTTGCCCTTATAAAGCCCGAATCGGGCAGTAAAATTTTCACCTATAGCTTAACATACCCATGAAAGATTTCAAGGCATTTTAATATAGATTTTGGTGAAAAAGAACCGTGCAATTCTATGCAGAATATCCTGTGTCGGTGTGAAGTGTTAAGGCACAAAAGAAGAGCCGGGAGGCTGTGAATGCTCACCTGCATTTCCGGCTCTGCTTTTGTTTATTATGGATATAACAAACACAAAAATGTAAATTTTTTATTACTTCGTGCGGATTCTATTGCTTTATTGGCACAAACCTGTTATACTACTACACAACACGTTTGCAGAAGCTTAAGGAGGCACGCCATGGAAAACACCACTCATATATCCTATGACCGTTTGTGGAAACTACTGATTGATCGCAAACTGAAAAAGAAAGGCTTACAAGAACTAACGCATCTTAGCCCTTCCGTCATTACGAAAATGGGCAGGAATGAGTCTGTCCACTTAGATACATTGGTAAAAATATGTGATGCGCTGCGATGCAATATCGAAGACATTGTCGATATAAAGCGAGAAGGTGAATAACCATGGCGAATTTTACCAAGAACGCAATCAAATCCTCTTTTTTGAAGCTGTTAAACGAACGACCTCTTTCACAGATTACTGTAAAAGACATCGTATCCGATTGTGGCGTCAATCGTAATACTTTTTATTACTATTTTGAGGATATCCCCAAGCTGATTGAGGATATCGTACTTGAAAACGCAGAGCATATCATACATGAATTCCCGTCTGTAGCTTTGATCGAGGATTGCTTAAATGCCATGATCAATTTTGCTCTGGAACATAAGCGCGCCGTATTACATATCTACAACTCGGTCAATCGGGACATCTATGAGCAGTATCTTTGGAAAATATGCGATCACGTGATCGAGAGATATGTGGATACGGTTATGGACGGAAGAAAAATCAATGAAACTGATGAGCATGTCATTCGTCAATATTTTGGCTGTATGCTTTTCGGAATTGTATCCGGCTGGCTGAATAAATTAATGAAAGATTATATACATTTATCCTTTAAGCGCCTGTGTGAATTACAAAAAGGAACCGTTGAAGAAATGATACGCCGCTGCGAGAAAAGTAAATAGATGAATCAGACATTCTTCTCTGTCTGCCTGTTTTTCAGTCAATCAGTACCCTGTGCTCAAATTTCAGACACAGGGTATTTTCATGCCCATATTCATAAAATCAGGACAGTGATATAATAACATCGAAAACGAATGAGGAGGTTTGTTTCATGAAAATGCGTTCTGTCGCGCCAATGCGGATTGCAAAAACCGGATATATGGTGATGTCTGTTGTATTTTGCGTTGTCGGCATCTTGTTCATTGCAAAGCCGGACATTTCCATAACAATAATCGGTATATCCATGGGAATTGCAATGATTGTATTCGGAACCGTAAAGCTTGTTGGATATTTTTCAAGAGATTTGTTCCGACTTGCATTTCAATTTGATCTTGAATTAGGTATATTGCTGATTGTTTTAGGGGCAATAGTACTAATCAGACCGGATAATCTTATGACATTTATCTGCATAGTTCTTGGAATTTCCATTCTGACAGACGGTCTGTTCAAGGTCCAAATTGCTTTGGATTCCAAAAAATTTGGAATAAGAGGCTGGTGGGTGATTTTCGCTTTAGCGATTGCCACAGGGATCATCGGAGTGCTTCTTGTTTTTCGCTCAGCCAATAGCACACAGTTTCTGACGATACTGTTTGGCGCTTCACTTTTGGCTGAAGGTATTCTGAATCTCTATACGGTAATCAGCACTGTGTTGATTATTAAGAATCAGCAGCCTGATGTGATTGAAATTGAGTATTCTGAAATTAGATGAAAGGATAGGTGATTATTTATGAGTTTTTCCAAAGCGGTCGTAAAAAACCGCATATTAATTCTAATTATTGCTGTTGCATTGATGGTACCATCCGTGTTCGGAATTGTTGGGACGAGGATAAATTATGATATGCTCGACTATCTGCCGGAAGATATGGAAACGGTTATCGGGCAGAATGAACTTCTGGACGATTTCGGAAAAGGAGCGTTTTCCTTTATCATCATGGAGGATATGTCCGGCAAAGATGCAGCGGCTCTTAAAAATCAGATTGAACAGGTTGATCATGTAGAAACGGTTCTTTGGTATGATTCAATAGCCGATCTTTCCGTTCCAATGGAGCTTTTGCCTGATAAAATCTACAACGAATTCAACACTGAGAACGCCACAATGATGGCAGTATTCTTTGATACCTCTACATCCTCAGACATTACCATGGATGCAATTCGGGAAATTCGCCGGATCACCGGAAAACAGTGCTTTGTTTCGGGTATGTCGGCGCTTGTAACCGATTTAAAAGACCTTTGCGAAAAGGAAGAACCGATTTATGTAGGAATTGCCGTTCTTCTTGCTTGTGCAGTTATGCTGCTTTTCCTTGATAGTTGGCTGATCCCGTTTGTATTTCTTGCCAGTATTGGCATGATGATTTTGCTAAATCTGGGAACTAACTATTTTATGGGCGAAATCTCTTATATCACAAAAGCGCTATCGGCTGTTTTACAGCTTGCCGTTACCATGGACTATTCCATCTTTCTTTGGAACAGCTATAACGAGCAGCGAACACGGTGCAGCGACAACAAAGAAGCTATGGCTGATGCCATTAATGAAACACTTACTTCCGTTGTTGGCAGTTCTATTACAACTATTGCCGGATTCATTTCGCTTTGTTTCATGTCCTTTACAATGGGGCGCGACCTTGGTATTGTTATGGCAAAAGGCGTGCTGCTTGGTGTTTTAGGCTGTGTAACCGTTCTTCCGGCGCTCATTCTTGTGTTCGATAAACCGCTGCAAAAAGCCAAGCATAAATCTTTGATTCCCAATATGGGCGGTTTTGCAAAAGGTGTTGTTCGTTTCTTCCCTGTGTTCCTTGTGATCTTTGCTTTGCTGATCCCTCCCGCCTATTACGGTTACAGCAAAACAAATGACGAGGTTTACTACGACATGGGACAGTGCCTGCCGGAGGATATGGATTATGTGATTGCCAACGGTAAGCTGTCCGAAGATTTCGATATTGCATCTACCCATATGCTGCTGATAGATGCAAACCTATCACCCAAATCCGTCCGTAATATGATGAGCGAGATGGAGCAGGTAGACGGAGTGAAATATGTTCTTGGGCTGGAATCTGTGGTTGGTTCTCGTGTGCCGGAGGAAATACTGCCGGAATCCATCACAAGCATTCTGAAAAGTGATCAGTGGGAGCTGATGCTTATCAACTCAGAATACAAAGTGGCAAGCGACTCGGTCAACAATCAGATTAACGAACTGAATACAATCCTGAAAAAATACGATGAAAGTGGTATGCTGATTGGCGAAGCACCCTGTATGAAAGACCTGATTGAAACGACTTCGCATGACTTTAATGTTGTCAATGCCATATCTATTATAGCCATTTTCGTTATCATAGCTCTGGTTGAAAAAAGCTTGTCTCTTCCGTTTATTTTAATCTCGGTAATAGAGCTTGCAATATTCATAAACCTTGGATTGCCCCATTATATGGGGCAGAGCCTTCCGTTTATCGCCCCCATCTGTATCAGTACAATTCAGCTCGGAGCAACCGTGGACTACGCAATTCTGATGACAACCCGCTACAAATCGGAGAGAATTTGCGGAAAAGGAAAGAAAGACGCTGTACGTACGGCGCTTTCTACCTCGATTCCGTCTATTATCGTATCGGGTATGGGACTGTTTGCCGCAACCTTTGGAGTGGCAGTTTATTCGGATATTGATATCATAGGCTCCATGTGTATGCTGATGGCAAGAGGCGCTATTGTCAGTATGCTTGCCGTTATCTTCATTCTTCCGGCGCTTCTGCTTCTGTGCGATAAAATCATCTGCGCAACTACTTGGGGCATGAAAAATAAAGCTTATTTTACGGATGATTCCGGTGAATCCGGAACGCCGGTCAACTCAGATAAATCGGAGGTACATACGAAATGAAAAAATATATAATAAAGCTGATTGCAGTTTGCCTTTGCTTGGTGCTGCTTGTAAGCTCCAGCAGTGTAGCATTTGCGCTGACAAACGAAAATAACGAGAAAGCGGAAAAGCCGCAAACTGAATCAGTTGTTGGCACTGCAAAGAAGCAGGACAATTCTAAAGATGAAACCGTATATGTCATAGCCGGAGCGGACGGCTCGGTACAAAAAATAATTGTCAGTGATTGGATTAAAAACACGCTTGGCAGCAATACAATCAGCGATAAAAGCGAACTGACAGATATAGAAAATGTCAAGGGTGATGAAAGCTATACACTTGGCAATGATAATGCCCGTATCTGGGACGCACAGGGCAAGGATATTTACTATCGGGGCAATATAGAAAAGGAACTACCCGTCGGACTGTCCGTTACATACAAGTTAGACGGTAAAACGGTATCTCCCACGGAACTGGCTGGTAAAAGCGGCAAGGTGACAATTCGTTTCGACTATTCCAACCGTCAGTACGAATATGTTGAGATCGATGGGCAAAAGGAAAAAATCTATGTGCCCTTTGCCATGCTCACAGGCATTCTGCTGGACAATGATGTTTTCACAAATGTGGAGGTCACAAACGGAAAACTGATTAACGATGGCAGCCGCACGGCTGTGATTGGCATTGCTTTCCCTGGATTGCAGGATAACCTTTCGATTCCCCTTGAGAAAATGGAAATTCCTGATTATGTGGAGATCACCGCTGATGCAAAAAACTTTGCGCTTGATATGACAATTACGCTGGCAGCCAATGAGTTGTTTAACGAAACGGATGCGGATTATCTCAACTCTATCGGTGATTTGAGCGGTTCGCTCGGCGAAATGACATATGCCATGGAACAGTTAATGGACGGATCTTCCCAGCTTTACAATGGGCTTTCCACACTACTTGAAAAATCCGAAGAACTGGTGGAAGGTATTGATAAATTAACCACCGGCGCAGAAGCCTTAAAAACCGGTGCAGGTGACTTAGATGCAGGTGCTTCCCGATTACAGACAGGCGCAGCACAGCTATCCGAGGGCTTAAACACACTTGTTTCCAATAATGATACGCTGAACGGAGGAGCCGGGCAGGTGTTTGAAACGCTGCTTTCAACCGCAAGTGCCCAGCTTGCCGCCGCAGGATTGGATATACCGGCATTAACAATTGATAACTATGCCGATATGCTGACTAGAGTGATTGCTTCTTTAGATGAAACTTCGGAAGGCGCAAAATCCGTAATTTCTCTCAAAGCATCGCTGGATAGCTATAACGCATTCTACCTTGGGCTTCAATCTTATACGGCTGGTGTTTCTCAGGCTGCTGCCGGCGCAGGAGAATTAAAAAACGGGACAGATGATCTGAAAAGTGGAACCAGCAAGCTATCTGCCGGTGCTGCTGAACTATACAGCGGAATCCTTACCCTGAAAAACGGTGCCCCTGCTCTTGTGGATGGTATTACACAGCTCAGAGACGGAGCAATGCAGCTTTCCGACGGTATGAAGGAATTCAATGAGGAAGGTGTACAAAAGCTCGTAGATGCTGTGGGCGGCAATCTGGTGGGACTAACCACAAGACTGCAAGCAAGCATAGATGTGTCGAAAAACTACCGCTCTTTTGCAGGCGTTCACGATGATATGGATGGTCAAGTTAAGTTCATTTACCGCACAAATTCCATTGAATCGTAAAAGACATATACTTTGCTAATACTTACCGCAAGATAATCTTAAAATCTGCTTTGATATACTTGGCGTTATCTATCCTGGGCAGGAAAAACGCCTGTATTATCGTCAAAGGTCAAAGCTTGGATGCAGGAAAGCTTGGATCAATATATAAAAGGATAAGGATAAAGATCATGATCTATGTGTTATATAACCCTCTTGCCGACAATCGAAACGGCAGGAGCAATGCGGCAAAAATCGGGGAAATTCTAAAAAATCGTGAAATATCCTATCTGGATGTCACGCAGATGAGGGTCACTGAATTTCTACAGAATATTGCTCAGAAAGATAGAATTATCCTCTCCGGCGGAGACGGAACATTGCACCATTTCGTAAACGAGTGCGGCGGAAAAGTGCCGGAGCATCCGGTTTATTACTATCCTACCGGCTCCGGCAACGATTTTATGGCAGACGTACAGGAACGAGAAAACAGCGGAATAATCCTGCTGAATCCTTATCTGTGCCATCTGCCAACAGTTACGGTAAATGGCGATACCCGCTTCTTTCTGAATGGAGTGGGTTATGGCATCGACGGTTATTGCTGCGAGGAAGGTGACAGGCAGCGAGCGGAGGAATCAGGCTCAATCAATTATACGGCTATCGCCATTAAAGGGCTGATGTTCCGCTTCAAGCCGAGAAACGCTACTGTAATTGTAGATGGAGTGGTTCACAACTATAAAAATGTCTGGCTGGCACCAACAATGAACGGACGCTTTTATGGCGGCGGAATGATGATAGCGCCCAATCAGGACAGATTGCGGAAGGATGGGCTGGTTTCCACTGTGGTCATGCACTGCAAGAGCAAGGTCAAAACCCTTGCGGTGTTCCCGTCTATCTTCAAAGGAGAGCACATTCGCCATAAAGAAATGGTGGAAGTGACGGTCGGAAAAGAAATTGAAGTTATTTTTGACCAGCCGACCTCCCTTCAAATCGACGGAGAAACCGTATTGAATGTATCCTCCTACTGCGTTCATTCCTATGCAGCCTGTACCGGTGTATCAAAAAATGAAAAGCAGACTTTTGCAAAAGTATAACAGAATTTAGGAGAATTTTTGTGCGGTGTATTGACACTTCATTGTGACATATTAGATGACGGGCAAGGAATTATCCACTGCCCGTCAACGATTTTACGGTTATATGTGTTACAATTCTTTATGTGTAGAGATTTCCTCATTTATAACCTCCATTACAAAAATCACATATCACTCATCTTTACTGCTGCCATTTAAGTACTTTGCGGTTTCACGATCAAACTCGGAAATATAGTTGGCATCCTGCCTTTTTCTGAATTCGTCATAAATGTCACTCACCTTTTTGACTGCCTCTTCATGTGAAATACTGCCTTTACCGCTTAGTACGCGACGCCTGTTGTTATTGAGAAAGCGATCAGTCTCAGACAGCCAATCCTTCATGCTCATAAGCTGCTCATCCTCTGCCATGAGCTCGGCATAGTCGATAAACATGGTTACAGGCCTATTGAGACGAGAAATCTCCTTCTTATTCAAATAATTCTTTGCTACAATGGTATCACTTTTCAGGATCTTTCCGTTTGGTGCACCTTTCCAAGTGGTAAGTCCCATTGTTGGACTTTCAAGCGTTGCTCTCTCGGTCAGTATTTCAGCAGCGGTCTTTCCGGTCACTGCAAAATGCAGTTTATTCTGCACAAACGAATAAAACGCCTTTGTGGTTTCACTGCTCTTGTCGTAGTCATAGCTGCACTGCTCGAAAATGTCAGCTATTTTCTGATACGCACGACGCTCGCTGGCGCGTATTTCACGGATGCGCTCTAAGAGCTCATCGAAGTAGTCTCTGCCAAAGGCGCGGCCGTTTTTCATCATATCATCATTAAGAACAAAGCCTTTTTGTATATACTCTCTCAACGTTCTTGTAGCCCACTGGCGGAAGCGTGTTGCCTTTTTGGAATTGACACGGTATCCTACCGCTATGATAGCATCGAGATTGTAAAATTGCGTCAGACTGCTTTGCGTTTTACCGGGAATAGCACCATGCTGAGTGGTTGTTGCAATTTTTGCAACAACCACTTGTTCATCAAGCTCTTCTTCAGCAAAGATATTAGTTAAATGTCTGCTGATTGAAGACTTACTTACTTCAAACAATTCAGCCATTCCCCGCTGAGACAGCCAAAAGGTTTCGTCCTTGAAATATACATCAACATATACCTTGCCGTCATCACTGCTATATAAAAGGATTTCCGCATTATTAATCACATCTTTATCCATATCGTGTCTCCATGTTATTTATAGTGGTATCCTGCGCTTTGGTGAAATCGAAGTCTACTTATATTGTATATAGTATATCACATTTTTGCAAAAAAGCAATGATTAACGAATACGTCATCACTATAAGCTGCAATAAAAATATCCATCATGAATTTCACTTATTTATTCTCACAAAATCCATGTCCATTGATTTTGCACCCGCTTTTTGCTATCGTTTTAGACGAAAGTTAGTATTATACAACGCTCATATGCTGAGCAGACGATCATCAGCCTGTTTTCTCCGTTTATAATCTGGCAATCTGATCTATCGCATACAGCGGCAGATTAACGAGCCAATCTTCTTTTTTGTAGTCCGACATAGATGTACGGACTGAAACCTCGGGTGAGAATTTTTCCTGATAGGTTTTCAGACTCTTTGCTCTGAGATTAACCTCTGCCTTTACTTCAACGGGAATGATCAAATCACCTTTGTAAACAACAAAGTCAACTTCGCAGGAGCCTCTGTCATTGGTGTAATAATAAACGTCCAAATCTGGGGCGGTTTTTAGCTGCTGACAAACATACTGCTCTGTAAGAGCTCCTTTGAACTCAACAAAAAGGTCATTGACGTCAAGCAAAGTGCGCTGACTAAGACCGACCATACAGCCAAGAAGTCCAACATCAACCACAAACAGCTTAAAAGCTTTCAAGTCCTCATACGCCCGCAAAGGGATTCCTGCTGCATTAACTCTGCTGATCTTATGAACAAGCCCACAATCACAAAGCCACATAATTGCGGTTTCGTAGTCCTTTGCGCGAGCGCCTTCACGCACAAGACCATAGATGAACTTTTTGTTTTCTTTTGCAAGCTGAGAAGGAATACTGTTCCACAGCATACGAAGTCTCGGAACTATTTCGTTTGGAGCGTGCTTGGAAAAATCTTGTTCATAT
>ENA-UONV01002499-UONV01002499.1-human-gut-metagenome-genome-assembly--contig:-CS4-NODE-2499-length-13430-cov-18.792224_pt1 | contig 13430 bp, 13 predicted proteins | sample MGYA00242461_ERZ724008 | MGnify/ENA metagenome assembly ERZ724008 | reverse complement strand
TCAGTTAGCATCAAGTGCATAAATTGTTGCTTTCAAGGGGTATTTTTCGCAGGTGAAACTGCAGCGTTTGTTGGTAAGGCTTTATTTTTATAAAACGCCGCGGCGCAGGTTGCTGCCGCGGCAAAAATAAAGGCAGCGCATCGCCGAAAGCGATGCGCTGCCTGACTAATTAACATAAAGATTATTTAACGAGCGACTGAATGACGTTTTCGGGCGCCTGTTCGTAGCGCTCAAAAGTGCTTATGAACTTGCCTCTGCCCTGCGTCATCGAGCGGAGAGCGGTGGCATAAGTCAGAATTTCTGCCTGTGGCGCGTCCGCAGTTATAATCTGCAAATCGTCCTTTGCCTCCATAACGATAATTCTGCCCCTGCGCTTGGTGAGGTCGCCTAAAACGTCGCCGAGGTACTTTTCGGGTACGCCTATCTTCATCTTGCATATGGGCTCGAGTATAGTGGGGTTGGCGTTCTTCATGCCCTCTTTGAATGCAATTTCAGCTGCAGCCTTGAAAGCCGCTTCGCTGCTGTCCACGTCGTGATAGCTTCCGTCGTACAGCACGGCTTTTATGTTCATAACGGGATATCCCGCAAGCACGCCCGTCGGAAGGCATTCGATTATGCCCTTTTCAACCGCGGGTATGTACTGTTTGGGAACTGCGCCGCCCACAACTTCTTCGGCAAATTCAAACTCGCTTTCGCACGGTTCAAACCTCATTTTGCAGTGCCCGTACTGACCGTGTCCGCCCGTCTGCTTTTTATATTTGCCCTCTGCGGTGGAGGTGGAAAGTATAGTTTCTCTGTAAGCTATTCTGGGCGATTTAAGCACGGCTTCCGCGCCGAATTTGCTCTTTAACTTCTTGCAGATTACGTCAAGGTGAACTTCGCCCTGTCCGCCGAGCAGCGTTTCGCCCGTGGCGTTGTTCTTGATAATTACAAAACTCTTGTCCTCTTCGGCAATCTTGTTGAGCCCTGCAAAAACTTTGTCCTCCGTGCCTTGGGTCTTGGCGTAAACCGCCATGTAGAGCGAGGGACGGGGGAAGGAGATTGCGTCGAATTTAATGGGTGCGCTTTCGTCGCACAGCGTATCGCCCGTACCCGTAGAAGTGAGCTTTGCAACCGCGCCGATGTCGCCTGCCGAAAGCTCGGAAACGGCTTCCTGTTTTTTGCCGTTGACCACATACAGAGCCGTAATTCTTTCCGTCGCGCCCGTGTTGGGGTTTAGTACGCTCATGCCTGTTTTAAGTACGCCGCGGTTTACCCTGAGGTAATTGAGTTTGCCGACGAAGGGGTCAACCGAAGTTTTGAAAACCTGTGCGGCGAAAGGTCCTTCTTCCTCGCAGGATATGGATATAACTTTGTCCGTCGCGCAGTCGGTGGCTAGCAGGTCGCGTCTTTCCGCCGCCTGAGGAACGTATTTGACTATTTCGTTCATCAGGTTAATAACGCCTCGGTTGCCCAGCGCGCTTCCCGCCATTACGGGAATGACGTTCATGTTGGCAATGCCCTTTCTTATGCCGTGAATGCACTCTTCGCGCGTAAGATAGCCCGTTTCAAAATATTTTTCAAGCAGAACGTCGTCGTTTTCCGCCGCCGTTTCCATAAGCGCGAACTGCATTTCTTCGAGCTGCTGTTTCATGTCTTCGGGAATGGGTATTTCTTCGGGACCCGTAGCCGAAAATTTATATGCTTTGTCCGTCAGCGCGTTAATCATGCCCGTCATCTTGCCTTCGTGCATGATGGGCAGCTGAATTGCCGCAATCTTTGCGGGATACTGTTCGCGCAGAGCCTCTATAGTGGAGTGATAGTCGGCGTTTTCCTTATCCATGCCGTTTATGAATATGACCATGGGTTTTGCCGATTTCATGCACAGCGAAATTGCCTTTTCCGTTCCCACGGTAACCGTTCCGCCCGCGCCCGTGACTATGAGCGCCGCGCCGCATGCGCGCATGGCTTCGTTGAGTTCGCCTTCGAAATCGAGAAAGCCGGGAACGTCTAAAATGTTGAGTTTTGTTTCTTTCCAGAAAGTGTGCGTAACGCTGAGCGAAATGGACATCTTTCTCGCAATTTCCTGTTCGTCGAAGTCAGACAGCGTCGTGCCGTTTTCTATTTTGCCCATACGCGTGAGCGTTCCGCCGTTGAAAAGCATAGCTTCGCACAGCGTCGTTTTGCCCTCGCCGCTATGACCTATGACGGCGATGTTGCGTATGTCTTTAGCAGAAATGGACATATCATTTCCTCCTTAAATCCATCATATAACCATTATAAAGTAAAAAGTAGCATAAATCAATACCAAACCGAAAAATAATTTCGTTTTATGTTAAAAACTTTCAATATAATCAATACATTAAACGCTCCTCGGGCAAAAAAATAATTTACAATCGGGCGGGAATTATATATAATTAGTATATAAAATCGGACGGAACATAAATGAAGAAACCAAACAGCAACATCAGAAATTTTTGCATAATAGCGCACATCGACCACGGAAAATCGACGCTTGCCGACAGGCTTATCGAACTCACGGGGCAGGTTTCCAAGAGGGAAATGGAAGAACAGCTCCTCGACAGCATGGATATTGAGAGGGAGAGGGGCATAACCATAAAACTTGCTCCCGTAAGAATGTTCTATAACGCCGACGACGGCGAGGAATACGCCTTTAACCTCATCGATACCCCGGGGCATGTCGACTTCACTTATGAAGTTTCGCGTTCGCTCGCCGCTTGCGAGGGTGCTATACTCGTGGTGGACGCTTCCCAGGGCATCGAGGCGCAGACGCTTGCAAACGTCTACCTTGCGATAGAAAACAACCTCGAAATTCTGCCCGTAATAAACAAAATCGACCTTCCTTCCGCCCGTCCCGACGAGGCTAAAAAGGAAATAGAGGACGTAATAGGTCTCGACGCGTCCTATGCGCCCCTCGTTTCTGCCAAGGAAGGCACAAACATAAAGGAAATTCTCGAAGACATAATAAAGTACTTCCCCGCGCCCGAAGGAGACCTCGACGCGCCCCTGCGCGCGCTCATTTTCGACAGCTATTACGATAACTATAAGGGCGTAATTCTGTTCGTAAGGGTAAAGGACGGTTCGGTCAGGATGGGCGACAAAATCAGGTGCTTCCGCTCGGACAAAATTTACGACGTCGTGGAAGTGGGCGTTTTCGCGCCCCACACCGTGCCTAAGGACGGGCTTTTCGCAGGCGAAGTCGGCTATATCGCCGCGTCGATAAAATCTATTCAGGACATAGCCGTCGGCGATACGGTAATAAACGCGGAAAACCCCGCAACCGAGCCTCTTCCCGGCTACAAAAAGGTGCAGTCCGTCGTGTTCTGCGGCATATATCCCCTCGACGGCAGCAAGTTCAACGACCTCAAGGACGCCATCTTAAAACTTCAGCTCAACGACGCGTCCCTCGTGTTTGAACCCGATACTTCCGTCGCGCTCGGCTTCGGCTTCCGTTGCGGATTTCTGGGACTTCTGCACATGGAAATCATGCAGGAAAGGCTGGAGCGAGAGTTCGGTTTGGATATAATCACGACCGCGCCCTCGGTAAGCTATAAGGTAATAAAGACGGACGGCGAAACGCTTTTCGTTGACAACCCTTCTCACCTGCCTCCCCAGTCGGAAATAGATTATATGGAAGAGCCCGTAGTCAGGGCGGACATATATTCCCCGCCCGACTATCTCGGTCAGATAATGGATTTGTGCCGCGAAAAGAGGGGCGTTTTCGAGCAGATGACATACCTCGACGAAAAGAGGGTGCAGCTCGTCTATCGCCTGCCGCTCAACGAAATAATTTTCGACTTCTTCGACAGGATTAAATCGCGCACGCGCGGCTATGCGAGCTTCGATTACGAGCTCATCGGCTACGAGCGCAGCAAGCTCGTCAAGCTGGATATACTTTTAAACGGCGAAGTGTGCGACGCGCTCTCGATGATAGTGCATGAAGATTCAGCATATTCCCGCGGTAGAACGCTGTGCGAAAACCTCAAAGAGGCAATACCCAGGCAGCTCTTTGAAGTTCCCGTTCAGGCGGCTATAGGCGGCAAGATAATCGCGCGCGAAACGGTCAAGGCGGTCAGAAAGGACGTCCTTGCCAAGTGCTACGGCGGCGACATAACAAGAAAGAAAAAGCTGCTGGAAAAGCAGAAAGAGGGCAAAAAGAGAATGCGCTCGATAGGCAGCGTGGAAGTGCCTTCCGAAGTATTCATGGAGATACTCAAGACCAACAAGGAGTAATTTATGACCCTGCGTTTTGCCACGGAAAAAGACTATGCGGCAATGCTTGAAATTTACCGTCCTTACGTAGAGCAAACGACGGTTTCGTTCGAGTACGAAACACCGTCCTCAGAAGAATTTTCAAAAAGGTTCATAAGCCTTGAAGGCGCGTTCCCCGCAATCGTCTGCGAGGAAAACGGGCAAATAGTCGGCTACGCTTACGCCTCGCCCGCGTTCGAGCGCAAAGCCTACTGCTGGTGCGCGGATTTGTCTGTATATGTCAGATGGGATATGCGCGGCAGGGGAACGGGCAGGGCGCTTACAAATGCCGTTCTCGACATTCTTAAAAGGCTCGGGTATCGCAAGGTTTACTCTCTCATCACGGGCGAAAATCAAAAAAGCCTTGCCTTTCACGAAAAAATGGGCTTTGAAATGGTTGCCGAGTTCAGGGATCAGGGCTATAAAATGGGCAGGTGGCTGTCCGTTTTCTGGTACGAAAAACAGCTCAACGGCGCGGATTGCGCACAGAGCTTTCCAAAAAAATTCATAAAGGAAAATTACGACTTGTCCCGATATGAATGATTTTTATAAAGCCGTTTACGGCGTAGTTTCAGAAATACCCCGCGGCAAGGTGCTTTCCTACGGCGACGTTGCAAGATTGGTCGGCAGACCGCGCTCAGCGCGTCAGGTCGGTTGGGCGCTGCACGTCAACCCTCAGCCCGGCGTCATACCCTGCCACAGGGTTGTTTTCAAGGACGGAAAGCTGGCTTCCGGTTTTGCTTTCGGCGGAATGGAAGTGCAGGCGGCGCTCCTTGAAGAAGAGGGCGTCGAGGTTTTTGACGGCGCGGTGGACATGAATAAATACAGGTGGAAAATATAATGGCGGGAATATACGCACACATACCCTTTTGCAAGAGCAAATGCCGCTACTGCGACTTTGCCTCTTTCCCCGACAAAATAGGGCTTGCCGAAAGTTACATGGCTTGCCTTTACAGGGAAATGGCAATGCGCAGCGACGAACTTAAAAGTTATAAATTCGATACGCTGTATATAGGAGGCGGCACGCCCTCCGTAATAGACGAAAATTACATCGCCATGCTCGTCGCGGCGGCTCGCAAGCATTACAATCTTTCGTCCTCCGCGGAAATTACAATAGAGATGAACCCCGGCACCGTGTCTGCGGGCAAGATAGAAACATATAAAAAGTGCGGCATAAACCGCTTTTCCGTCGGGCTTCAGTCGGCAAACGATAAAATACTTGCCGACCTCGGCAGAATTCACACCCTCAATCAGTTTGTCAGTTGCTGCAAACTGCTCAAGGGCTGCAATTTTTCCGTGGATGTGATGATAGGTCTGAAAAACCAGACAATGGAAGACATTTCTCAGGCTATCGAGGTGGCGGCAGCTTTCGGCGCATCGCATATTTCCATGTACGCCCTCACGCCCGAAGACGGCACGCCGATATATTCCGATTATCTCAACGGCGAACTGCCCGACGGCGACGAGGTTGCCGCGCAGTATGCTTTCGGCGTGGAAAAGCTCAAAAATCTCGGCTTTGAAAGATACGAAGTTTCCAACTTCTGCAAAAAGGGAAAGGAGAGCAGGCACAACTTAAATTACTGGAAGAGGGGCGAATACATAGGTTTCGGCGTGTCGGCTTCGAGCTGCATCAAGGACGTGCGCTTTACCAATACTTTCGACCTCGACGAGTATTTCAAGTGCATAATTTCGGGCGCGCTTCCCGTCGTGGACAGAACGGAAATTTCGCCCGAGGACGCAAAGGACGAGTTTGTCATGCTCGCCATGCGCACGACTGCGGGAGTGGACATGAATGAGTTTGAAAGGCTGTTCAAAGCCTCGTTCGCCGCGACATATGCCCAAGCTATCGCAAAAAACAAGGATTATCTCGAAATAACCGAGAGCCGTGCGCGCATAAAGGACGAGTACCTTTTCGTGCAGAATTCTATAATCTGCGATTTTCTCCGCAGTTAAATTTATGAGCGAATTTTTTGTAAGAAAGGCACAGCCTTCAGACGAAGACGAAATAAATAAAATATTTTCGGGCGCGCGTGCATATATGTCCTCGCTCGGCAATCCGCAGTGGCAGGACGGACACCCGTCCGCGGCTTTTATTAAGAGTTCGACGGCAAGGGGAGAACTTTTCGTCGTCTGCCGCGAAAACCGCGTTGCTGCGGTCTTTTCCGAGGTTGAAAGTGATAAGTATTACGACGCTGCCGATATATGGGCTTGCTCGGGGAAATATCTCGCCGTGCATACCGTGGCGGTGAGCCGAGACTTCCGCGGGTGCAGCTGCGCACGCTTTATTCTGAGCTATGCGGAAAACGTGGCTCGCTCTCTCGGCGCACATTCTTTAAGGCTTGACACGCACGAACTTAATGTCCCCATGCGTTCGCTGCTCACATCGTGCGGTTTTTGTTGCCGCGGCGCGATTTCCGTGCGCGAACAGCCGCGCATCGCTTACGAAAAACCTCTTATCTGAATTTCGGCGTATAGCGCGGCGCATCGCAAAAAGACATGCAGAAAAAAGAGGCGTATGTCAATAAATTGTGCGCCCTTACGCCCGCCGCATGTTCAAATTTTTCATACGTCGACACAGCTCTTTGTTGCATAAGGGCGCGACTTTTAAAGTCGCGCCCGTTAAATTTTTATTTTTTTACGCACAATATTTTTGTTTGAATTCTTTGTCTTGTTTCCGCTCGGTCTGCGTTTTCATGTCTTTCGTTCGGCTATAACGCCGCCCTTTTCTCCGTCCACGAGGTAGGCGCTGATATTGCCTTCCCTGTCGCATACGCCCACATAGTAGTAACATTTGCCCGCGTCGGAAAGAAGTCGCACATAAATTTCTCCCAGAAAATTCTTGTCGTCTGTGAGCGCGGAAAAAGTTTCGCCGTCGTATTCGCGCGCGCACCCGAGCGCTTCCTCGCACGATATAACTCCGTCGTACATAACGCTGGCGACCTCGACGGTCTTTTCGCTGTTTTCCCACGAAAGTTTAACGCTTACTTTATCGCCCGAAAAACTGCCCGCAAAGCTCAGATAAAAGCTGTCGGTAACGGACATATAGTTCATTTCGCCGCCCCTGCCGTCGTCGAAGAGTATGTCGACATCGCTCGGACCTGCCGTAAAATGCACAAAAACTTCACAAATTTCTGTCATTTCGCCCTTATATCCGTCCGAAACGTAAGGCTCTTCGCGCACCGAACAGTGCAGCTTTACGGATAAGTCGTCGTCCTCGTAAAGGTAAACGGCGTAGCGCTTTTCGGAAATAAATGAAGAATAATCGGTTTGCCCGCCGCACGCCGCGGCAAATGCGAGTAAAAATGTTGAAGTTGCGGTCAATAAAAATAAAATAATTTTTCTCATCAATACAAATGTATTTCGGGCGAAGAAGATTATGATAAATATTTTAAATTTTTCGTTTTTTTTCTTTTGCGTGCGTGCGCGCATATACAGCGCGCATATTATTGTCAAACGGTTGCTTTTTGCCTTGCCGTGTGCTAAAATAAAAAAAATAAAATTCGGTTTTCGGCGCAAGATTTATCTTCGCCGAAAATAATTTAAGGGCAAAAATATTTATTGCCGCCAAGGTGCATTCCCTTTGAAAAATCTTATCGTCAGAACGGCGGTAAAAACCGCTCTAATAATACTCGGCGTTCTCGTCGTCGCATTCGGCGTGTTCAGCTTCGGCTTTCCCCAGCACATGGCGACCTTTGCCGAAAACACGGGCAACTATTCTCTTGCGCTGCGCTATGCCTCGCTCAGGTATTACTACACGGGCGACGTTCATGACCTCGCCCGCTGCGTGGACGACGCGATTTTGTCTAAAAATCCCGATTTTATAGTCGAATACGGCGGACAATTCCTCGCTCATCAGGGCAAGGACGAAGTCATAGCCGAAAGAAACGAAAATCTTTCGGGCATAAGCTACGATTATTTTGTCGAAGGAAAAGTCGTCGTCGCCTATTACGACATAGGCAATTTTTCCAACGCGCTCGAGCTTGCGTATGATTTTAACGGCGCGCAGTCGTTTGCATACGGCAACGCTTTGATGACGCTTGCCGTTCACGTCGCGGATAAATCGGACGGCGGCGCGGCGGTGCGCATTCTCGAAATTCTGGAACTTTTAACCCCCTCGCAGCCCGAAGAACAGCAGTACCTTGAACAGGTAAAATCTCTTCTCGGGGCTATAGTATAAAAATACAGGAGAAAACAATGAACAAGATTGTCAAAGAAGCTCTCACTTTCGACGACGTCCTGCTTATTCCCGCGGCGTCCGAAGTTCTTCCCGCAACGGCGGACTTGCATACGAAGCTGTGCGACGGCATCGAACTCAACATTCCCCTCGTTTCGGCGGCGATGGATACCGTTACGGAATCCCGCCTTGCCATAGCTATTGCGCGCGAGGGCGGCATAGGCGTCATTCACAAAAATATGACGGTGGAAGAGCAGGCGGCTCAGGTCGATAAGGTAAAAAGGAGCGAACACGGCGTAATAACCGATCCTTTCCATGTTTCGCCCGACCAACCCGTTTCCGCGGCGGTCGAGCTTATGGAAAAATACCGCATAAGCGGCGTACCCGTAACGCAATCGGGCAAGCTCGTCGGCATACTGACAAACCGCGATCTGCGTTTCGAGGCGGATTATTCCCAGCCTATCGCAAACGTGATGACGAAGGACAATCTCGTAACCGCGCCCGTGGGAACTTCGCTCGAAGAGGCGCAGAAGATTTTAGGCAGACACAGAATAGAAAAACTCCCCATAGTCGATGAAAACGGCATTTTAAAGGGGCTTATAACCATCAAAGATATAGAAAAGACCATTCAGTACCCCAACAGCGCACGCGATAAAAACGGCAGACTGCTTGCAGGCGCGGCAATAGGCGCTTCGCCCGACGTACTGGACAGAGTGGCGGCGCTGGTATCTTCAAAGGTTGATATGGTCGTTCTCGATTCGGCTCACGGACATTCCGCAGGCATAGTCAGGGCGGTTTCCAAGGTAAAGTCGGCATTCCCCGACCTTCCGCTCGTTGCAGGAAACGTCGTTACGGCGGAAGCTACAAAAGCCCTGCTCGACGCGGGTGCGGACGTGGTTAAAGTCGGCATAGGTCCAGGCTCTATATGCACTACGAGAATTGTAGCAGGCATAGGCATGCCCCAGCTCACCGCCGTTCTCGACTGCGCAGAACAGGCAGAAAAAATGGGCAAGCGCATAATCGCCGACGGCGGCATAAAGTATTCGGGCGACATAGTAAAAGCCCTTGCCGCAGGCGCAAGCGCGGTTATGATAGGTTCGCTGTTCGCAGGCACGGCTGAAAGCCCGGGCGAGCTTGAAATTTATCAGGGCAGAAGTTTCAAGTCTTACCGCGGCATGGGTTCGCTTCCCGCAATGAGCAAGGGCTCGAAGGACAGATATTTCCAGTCGGACGCAAAGAAATTTGTACCCGAAGGCGTCGAAGGCAGAGTGCCTTACAGGGGCGCTCTCGCCGAAATTATATTCCAGCTCATGGGCGGTCTGCGCGCAGGCATGGGATATACGGGCAACGGCACGATAGACGATCTGAGGAAGAACGCGCGCTTCGTCAAGATGACGGCGGCTTCTCTCGCAGAATCTCACCCTCACGACATAAGCATAACCAAGGAAGCTCCCAACTACAGCCCCAAGGGCATTTAAAATTGAAAGTCAAGTAAAAGAGGAATATATATAATGCAACACCAAAGAGTATTGATTTTAGACTTCGGCGGACAGTACAACCAGCTCATAGCAAGGCGAGTGAGAGAACTCAACGTATTCTGCGACCTTCTTCCCTCGGATATGAGCATAGAAAAAATCAAAGAATACAACCCCATAGGCATAATCTTTACGGGCGGACCGAACAGCGTTTACGACGAAAATTCGCCCAAGATTGATAAGGAAATTTTCTCGCTCGGCATACCAGTTCTCGGCATATGCTACGGTTGCCAGCTCATGGCGCACATGCTTGGCGGCACGGTTCAGAAGGCTTCCACATCCGAATACGGCAAGGCGGAAGTTGAATATGTTTCTTCGCCCCTCACAAAGGACATGCCAAAAACGGCGGTATGCTGGATGAGCCATACGGACAGAATTACCGTTCTTCCCGAAGGCTTCAAGATGCTCGCGCAGTCGGCAAACTGCCCCTATGCGGCGTTCGGCGACGAAAAGAAAAATCTTTACGGCGTTCAGTTCCACCCCGAAGTAAACCACACCTTTATGGGTACTACGATACTTAAAAATTTCCTCTACGAAGTCTGCGGCGCGGCGGGGGATTGGACTATGTCCAACTTCGTTGCCAACAAGATAAAGGAACTTAAAGAGAAGATAGGCGATAAAAAGGTGCTTTGTGCCATGTCGGGCGGCGTTGACTCGGCAGTTGCCGCAACGCTCGTTCACAAGGCTGTGGGCGACCAGCTCGTGTGCGTGTTCGTCGACCACGGACTTTTGAGAAAGTATGAAGCGGACGAAGTCATGAAAGTTTTTGCCGAAGGTCTGGGCATGAACCTCATCAAGGCGGACGACGGCAAAATTTTCCTCGAAAAGTTAAAGGGTGTTTCCGATCCCGAAACCAAGCGCAAGATAATAGGCGAACAGTTCATTCGCTCGTTTGAAAAGCAGTCCAAGGCAATCGGCAAGGTCGATTTCCTCGTTCAGGGCACTATATATCCCGACGTAATCGAAAGCGGCAAGGGCAAGAGCGCCGTAATTAAATCTCACCACAACGTCGGCGGACTTCCCTCGGTAGTCGATTTCAAGGAGATTGTTGAACCCCTTCGCGACCTTTTCAAGGACGAAGTAAGAAAGGTAGGCTTTGAACTCGGACTTCCAAAAAACGTCGTAATGCGTCAGCCATTCCCCGGTCCCGGTCTTGCCATAAGAATTATGGGCGAAGTAACGGAAGAAAAGCTCGAAACGCTGAGAGATTCCGACTACATCCTCCGCGACGAAATCGCGAAAGCAGGACTGGACGATAAAATCTGGCAGTATTTCACCGTTATCACCAACAGCAAGACGGTGGGCGTGCAGGGCGACTTCCGCACCTACGAAAACGTCATAGCCATCCGCGCGGTAACCTCGCTCGACGCGATGACGGCGGACTGGGCGCGCATACCCTACGACGTGCTCGAAAAAATCTCCACGAGAATTGTAAACGAGGTCAAGCACGCGAACAGAATAGTTTACGACATTACCTCGAAACCCCCTTCAACCATAGAGTGGGAGTAATATTAAAACGCTATAGTGCGTGAATTTTAAAATTATGCAGTACAAGAGATTTGCAGATAAAATTGTTGCGCGGTTTGACAAGGGAGAGGAAATTTTATCTTCCTTAAAATCGCTCTGCGAGGTCGAAAAGGTAAAGCTTGCATATGTATCTGCGATAGGCGCCGTGGGCGAATTTACCGTGGGCGTCTTTTCGCCGACGGACAAAACTTACCGCGCAAACAGCTTTAAGGGCGACTACGAAATAGTTTCCCTTTGCGGCACGGTAACGACCAAGGACGGGCAGTTTTACGCCCATCTCCACATGAGTGCGGGAGATGAAAACGGCAAAGTTTTCGGCGGACACCTCAACGAGGCGAAAATTAGCGCGACGTGCGAAGTCGTTATATTCGTCATTGACGGCAGTGTGGAGCGCGCTTTCAGTCAGGAAGTGGGGCTTAACCTATTCAGCTTTGTCTGATTTAATGGCTCGACAGCCTTTTGCGGAGCTTTTATGAACGTTGAAGAATTGCTAAAAGAACTTAATTTTCAGCCGATAGGCGAGGCAAACGGCATAATAAAGCGCGTCAAAGGCATACTTTCCAACAGCAAACCCAATCCCGAAAAATTGTTCGTGGCGGAGGGTATATGGCTGGCGGGAATGTGCCTTAAATTCGATACGCCGATAGAAACGCTCATAGTCTGCCCCGAGCACGTGCGCACACCCGAAGTCATGGCGCTTATCCGCAACCTTTCTGAGCGCACGCCCCTGCGTTTTTCCGTATCAGCAAAAACTTACGAAAAAATTTCGGAAAAAGGTCAGCCCGACGGCATAATGGCTCTTGCGGCTCTTCCCAGGCGCAACCTTGCCGATTTCAATCCCTCGGGGAAGGCTGTAATTTTAATAATCGACGGCGTCGAAATTCCCGGCAACGCCGGCACTATGCTGCGCATGGCGGACGGCGCGGGCGCGGACGGAGTGTTCTTCTGCAACCGCAAAGTCAGAATGACGCATCCCAAACTCATAAAATCGAGTCAGGGCGCAATTTTAACCGTTCCCACGTTCGAATTCGCCTCGGTCGCCGAGTGCAGAGCCTGGCTCGAAGCGCACGGCTTTACAATCTATCTCGCCGATACGCGTGCCGAAAGATTTTACTATGACGAGCCTTTCGGCAAAAACGCCGCCCTCGTGGTTGGCAGCGAGAGGTACGGCATCGCAAGAGAGTGGTACGACGGCGATTACAGCATGATTGCCATTCCCATGCTCGGCAAGTGCGACAGCCTCAACGTTGGCGTTGCAGCAACCGTACTTACCTACGAGGCGTGCATAAAAAATAAACTTAAATAACCGCTCCGCGGTTTCACGGAGAATAAAATGAATATCTGGCACGACGTTGATAAGAGCCGCATAACTTCGCATATTTTTGAAGCTCTTATAGAAATTCCCAAAGGCTGCAAGACAAAGTACGAGCTTGACAAACAGACGGGACTTTTAAGGATGGACAGGGTGCTGTATACATCCACGGTGTATCCCGCAAACTACGGCTTTATTCCGCGCACGCTCGCCGAGGACGGCGACCCGCTGGACGTGCTGGTGCTGTGTTCGGACGGGGTTTATCCCATGACGCTCGTTACCTGCCGCCCCATAGGCGTAATAAAGATGGTGGATAACGGCGAATACGACGAAAAGATAATCGCCGTACCCGTGAGCGATCCCAATTATAAAGATTATCAGGACATACGCGCTCTGCCTGCGCACATTTTCGACGAAATGATGCACTTTTTCGAGGTCTACAAATATCTCGAGCAGAAAGTTACGCGCGTAAACGAAATCTGCGACAGGGAAGAAGCCGTCGCCGTGATAGATAAGTGCATAAAAAAATACGAAGACAATTTCGTTTGCCGTACGGGCAAGACCGATATTTAAAATTGCTTTGAATAATATTTAAAGGCGCAATGCGTCAAGGCGCGGCGGGCAAAGTTTT
>ENA-UONV01002498-UONV01002498.1-human-gut-metagenome-genome-assembly--contig:-CS4-NODE-2498-length-13439-cov-4.653093_pt1 | contig 13439 bp, 9 predicted proteins | sample MGYA00242461_ERZ724008 | MGnify/ENA metagenome assembly ERZ724008 | reverse complement strand
TAACATAGCAGAAGAACTCATGGGCAAACAGGATGGCAAACAGGTAAAACACCACATGGGCTGCATAATTGAACCATGCGGGAACCTTGTCCGGATTATTCACCGTTAGCACAGTGATTATGTCAAATACAACATGCCCAATGGCATAGACCAGCATTCTCTGAAAGCTGCCATTGTCCTTTCCCATTTTGTAATAACGGGCGTTGATACCGAGAAATATCAGAAGTATCAAACAAACGATCTCCTCACGGACGATCAGCTATGGATACAAATGCTCACCCCCAGATGTATTCATAATTTTATCATAAATTCTATACTATTCTATATGAAGCAGTGATGACAAAATGATACAAGCTATGATTCGGCTATATTGTAAATCTATAAATAATTATAAACTTTCACTTGCAATTTTTACTGTTCCATGGTATAGTTATAGAGTAAATTTATATTCAAATCAATAATGCAAAGGAGAGTAAATACCATGAGCATGAAAGAAAGACCATTAGTAACCACCATGCCAGACGGCGGCAAGTTCTGGGAGCATACCTTTGATATGTTCTACCTGAAAGCCTACGTACCCGCAACCGATATTGACGGACAGACGAATAACTACGGCTTCCGCGCTCCCCTGCTTCTTGTCTTCGAGGAAAAAAGACAGAGCATGGCGGAGGCGATTGAGTTTGCAAAAAGTACTGGGCTTGCTTCGATAGCTTCATCATATGACACAAGTGTGCTATTTGTATACCCCACCTGCGAGGGCGGCTGGAAGGAGTCTACCGAGGAGCTGTATGCTGCCGTCATTGCCGAAATCAAGATGAATCCCAGCTATGCTGACGGCATCGTTGAAACCCGCAACTTCTTTACCGGCGAGTGCGGCGACTACTTCATCCGCGGAGCTATTTTCAGGGCGGATATTTACAGCTTCGGCGAGTCGGCTGACTATGTTGCAAAGAACCTTATCAAAACTATCCATGGCGAATATCTCTGGGGACCGGGCGATATCACCCCATCCGTGTTATCAATGCAGGGACTGAGCGTTGTCCCCAAGCCGGAGCGCAAGGATATCGCTATACTCAGCGTGGGCAATTCCGATGAGGTGAACGCCGAATTTGAGTGCTGTCAGGAGGTTTACGTTAAGGAGACCGCAAACTATGTACAGGACTTCAATCTGTTTGTAAGAAAATTCAAGAGATGGTGCGGCGTTATGGAGACCGAGCCCCGCTTTGATGTAATGGGCATGACCGAAGAGTCTGGCTGCGCAGTTGTCAAGACATCCCCCGACAACCGCATGATGAAGGACACCACCGAACACAAGGTCGGCTACTTTGCCTACTACAACAACGACATCTTTGACAACGGACCCGCCCCGCTGCTGATAGGCTTCCACGGTCACGGCGATTCCTCCATGTTCTTAACCTTTGTTTCCGGCTGGTGGCAGGTGGCACACAAGCACGGCTTTCTGTTCGTATCCCTTGAAAACCACCAATTCGTTCCGGCTTCGGAGGTCGTTCAGGTAATAGAGCAGCTTAAACAGCGTTACAATATAGATGACAAGCGTATCTACGGCTGCGGCTTCTCGATGGGCAGCGGCAAGACATGGAATATGTTTGAGCAGTTCCCCGAAATCTTTGCGGGATTTGCCCCCGCCGCCGCACTGTTCCCGCCAAGAGGCGGATTCGGCGCTCCGGCTGACGGCGTTATCAACGAGACGGTAGCAGTTCCCTTGTTCTACTCCGGCGGCGAAAACTCGTTCCTTGCCGAGCTTCCCTTCCAGTCGGACAGTGCCCTTCAAAGAATCAAATACCTTGCCAAGGTCAACAAACTTAAGAAGAATTTTGAGGACATCAGCTACGACAACAAGGACAGCTGGGAAGATCCTATCTGGGGCGTTCCGGGCGACAGAGTCGAGAAGCTTTATGACGAGGCAAGAGACAGCACCCTGACTATCCACTATTATGACAGCGAAGACGGCGTTTGCAGAACAGCCCTCGCCAGCATCAGCGGTCAGGTTCATGAGTACAGAAGACATACCGCCGAAAACGCATGGAAGTTTATTTCGCAGTTTACTAAGGAATAAGTGTAGCATCTCGCAGTCCTGCTTATTAAATAGGCGGGACTGTTTTTTTTGCACTGTTTCCGAATTTCTTGAGCGAATAATTATCTCAGATTTTGCAACAAAGTATAGAATCACAATTTCGCAAAAAATGTGACAGTACTATTGCAAAACATTCAAATTTATGTTACTCTATTCTCATCTTTTATCGGTCGAAAGGAATGACAGCACATGAAACCAATCTGGATAGGCACACTAAACAAAAACGATGCAAACAATTCACTCCCACCGGAGCTGTTCAGAAAAACATTATCCATCCGTTCAGGACTTGCCGAAGCAAAGCTTGCCGTCTCCGCTATGGGCATATATAAGGCAAAAATCAACGGAGAAAACGTTTCGGACATATGGTTTGCCCCGGGATATACTCACTATGAAAGCTATGTTCAAAGCCACGAATATGATATCCTCAGCCTGCTCAGACCCGGCGAAAATACTCTTGATATAACAGTTGCCAATGGCTGGTGGCTTGGCACATTGGGCAACAGAAACAACAGATACGGCGATATGCGCGGACTGATTGCGAGTCTTGAGCTGAGCTATTCCGATGGCTCATGTGAAACTGTCTGCACCGACGAAAGCTGGGTTTACACCTGCGATTCTCCGGTGCGATATTCGGATTTTTACTGCGGTGAAGCTATAGACCTCACCCACGAAGATGAGCATACTTGGAAATTCCATCCCGTACTGCCTTTAAGCTGCCGTCTGCCGGAAGTAGTTAAGCAGTTAGGCACAGACGTGACGGTCGACCGCCGCCTTACTCCCGTATCACAGAACGGAGATATTTATGACTTTGGTCAGAATCACGCCGGCGTTATCCACCTGACTGTTCAGGCAGAAGCAGGAACGGTTATAACCGTTCGCCATGCCGAGCTTTTAGGTCTTGACGGCGGACTGTTCACGGAAAACCTCCGCACCGCAAAGCAGACCCTCGTCCTTACCTGCAAAGGCGGCATAAGCGATTTTGTGCCGCAGTTCACCTACATGGGATTCAGATACATTGAAATAAAATCGTCCGCGCCGATAAAGATACTAAATCTCGAAAGCCTTGTGCTTACCTCAAGCTGCCCGGAAACCGGAAGCTTCAGCTGTTCAAATGAGAAGCTAAACAGGCTTCAGCAGAATATTCAGTGGAGTCAGCGTGCAAACTTTATGGATATTCCCACCGACTGCCCCCAGCGCGACGAGCGCATGGGTTGGACGGGAGATATAGCGGTGTTTGCACAGACTGCCTCATTCAACCGCAATATCTCGGCGTTCATTAACAAGTGGCTTTATGACCTTTCGCTTTATCAGAACCCGAACGGCTCAATTCCGGTTACAATTCCCAAAAATCCGACCTATGACCCAACCGGTGAGGATGGCTTTCCTATTGCGATCTGGGGAGATGTCGCAACAATGGTTCCGTGGGCAATGTGGCGGGCGTATGCTGATATATCAATTATCGAGCGTCAGTATGACAGCATGAAAGCGTATACAGAGGCAGAATTAAGAGCCGCCGCCGCAACAGGCGAAGGTCTTGAAAAATACCTTTGGGACAGCAATCCGTTCCAATACGGCGACTGGTGTGCACCCGGAGAAAGCTACGACGACTGGCTTAAAAAGGGCGACTATCTTGCAACTGCGTATATGGCAAACAGCGTGAGAATCGTGGCAGATTCTGCAAGGCTTCTTAACAAAGCCGAGGATGCAGAACACTACTCTGTTATCTTGCAAAACATCAGAAAAGCATTCGACAGATACTGCATCAAGGACGATGGCAGGCTTTCCGGCGATTTTCAGTCGAACTATGTCTGCGCGCTTTACTTCGGACTTGTGCCGGATGATAAAAAGAAGGCTGTTGCCAAGCGGCTTGCTGAGCTTGTCCGCGAAAACAATTATCTTATACACACCGGATTCGCCGGCACTCCATATATACTGTTTGCCCTTGCCGACAACGGCTATGTTGAAGACGCCTACAAGCTTTTACTGAACGAAGAGTGCCCCGGCTGGCTTTACACAGTCAATGCGGGCGGCACGACCATGTGGGAGCGCTGGGACGCTCTTAGCAAGGACGGCACCATAAAGGCAGACGCTATTCCCGAGATGGTTTCATTCAATCACTATGCCTACGGTACTGTCGGAGATTTTCTGTATCGCCGGACGCTTGGTCTTGAACCGATTGAGGCGGGATACAAACGGTTTACGGTAAAGCCTGTTTTGGGCGGAGGAATAACTCACGCCGAAGGAAGTCTTGAAACAAGACATGGGCGAATTGAGATAGCCTGGAAAATATCAGACGGCAGCTTTGTGCTTGATGTTACAGTTCCGGAGGGAACAGCCGCTGAAATCACTTTGCCAGGAGGGTGCGCCGAGACTATATCAGGCGGCAAGTACAGGCGGATAATTAAACTTCAACCGATGGATGACAGTGTAAATGCAGATTGAAAATACACATTAATATGATTTAGCCAAATCTGATACAAGGAAACAAATGATATGTACGACAAGAATATCGACATGGCTGTAAAGATTGCCGCTTTAGTATCACAGCAGGGCGGAACAGCTTACTATGTTGGCGGATATGTACGAGACAAGATTCGACACAAGGATAACAAAGACATTGATATTGAGGTTCATGGAATCTATCCATATCAGTTAGAGACAATTTTAGATTCCTTGGGCGAACGAATCTCGATCGGTGAAAGCTTTGGAATATATAATTTGAAGGGTTATTCTTTAGATATTGCCATGCCCCGCAAAGAAGACAACAGAGGAAATGGTCATAAGGATTTTGACATCTGTGTTGACCCTTTTATCGGGACATATGCAGCCGCCTTAAGACGTGATTTTACCTTTAATGCTCTTATGGAAGACATATTAACCGGAAAAATAGTCGATCACTTCGGCGGTGTTGAAGACCTAAAAAACGGTATTATCCGCCACGTCAATGACTCTACATTTGCCGAAGATCCGCTCAGGGTTTTGCGGGCAGCGCAATTTGCCGCACGATTTAATTATACTATTGCCGAAGATACGATTGAGCTGTGCCGTCGGATGGACTTATCCTCTCTTTCCAAAGAAAGAATTATGGGTGAGCTGGAAAAGGCGTTGCTGAAATCCGATAAGCCTTCGGTTTTCTTTAAAACTCTGCGACAAATGAACCGGCTGTCAGTATGGTTTCCGGAATTGGAACAAACAATCGGCATAAAGCAAAACCCAAAACACCATGCGGAAGGCGACGTCTGGACACATACGATGATGGTATGCGATGCAGCTGTAAGATATCGCGACAGAGTTAAGAATCCACTTGGCTTTATGCTCTCAACGATTACACATGATTTTGGAAAAGCACTTTGCACTGAAGTCATTAATGGGGAGCTGCATGCGTATAATCACGAAACAATAGGACTTCCACTTGTCAAATCATTTATGACGAGGCTGACAACTGAAAAAGCACTTATCGAATATGTGATGAATCTATCCGAGCACCATATGAAGCCAAATATACTGGCGGCAGATAATTCTTCAATCAAAGCAACAAACAAGCTGTTTGATAAATCCGTTGATCCCGAAGCTTTAGTATATCTTGCTATTTCCGACGGACTTGGCAGGATTACATCTCGCGAATACATTTCTTATGACGATTTCTTTATGGAACGACTTGCGATTTTCAGAGAGTATATGAGTCGTCCATACGTTATGGGGCGTGATCTGATGGCAGCGGGTATGTCGCCATCAGAGCGATTCGCTGATTACATTGAATATGCCCACAAGCTGCGCCTTGCAGGGGTGGATAAAGACAGCGCGCTGCGGCAAACACTGGCGTTGGCAAGAAAGAAGGGGGATTATGAAAGACCTGATTAACAGTAAGCTTAAGGAAATTGAGCATCAATATGGAGTCCGTATTCTACCGGCTGTTGAATCCGGCAGCAGAGCATGAGGATTTGAATCGCCGGATAGTGATTATAACGGTAAGGTTTATTTATGCAAGAAAGTGCTCCGATTACCTGAAGCCCGAAGGCATCCGAGATGTGATAGAACTTCCAATTGACTGAAGGTGAACTTCTTACTAGATGGACTGAATATGTGAAGGCAGAACACGGCGGGAACGTGCGCATAAAGGAACTTAAGGATGCTGATTCTAATAGATGTCATGACTTTCAATTCTCCATCCTTCAGATTCTGCCTAAAACGATGGTAAAGAAAGATGTGATTAAGGTCGAAAGCCTGTGAAAAAACAAGCTATATAGTCTCGGCAAACCGTCCCACAAAGGCAGTATGCTACTCAGCTAAAGTGTATTGGGTAAAGTCGCTTTGCCCAAGAAAGCCAATGAACATTCAATTCACATAAGGTCTTTCATCCATCCCCTCAAAATGCACCCGCCGCTTATCAACCGTAATCGCAATATGCTCGGTGCTGACTTCCGCCGCGATCCTTTCAAGCTCGCGCACTACATCCCTTTCGCTCATCTTCAAAAGCGTTTTAATATCCGTACCGTTCCAAAACGTGCGAACAGCGTTTATCATCCCTTCAATACGACGGTCACGCTCCCCAACCGTAACGGTTTTCGGGTCTGAGATGTCATAAGAAAACCGATAGCACAAGCTGCACCATGCCGCCCTGCCATCACCTGCAAGCTTGTCGGGGAGGATGTCTTCATAATAAGGGCTGATGGTTTCACCTGCATACTTGCTCTGAATTGCTTTTCCGTTTTCCATTCCGGATAGAAATACAGTCCGCTTCACAAACGAAAGCTCATCATCTGTCAGGGCGACCTGAAAATCCTCCCATGCGACATCCTCGCTGATTCTGTCCATACTTTCGGGATTCTCATTTGCCCAGTCCAGCAGCGATTTGTTAAAGTCTTCAAGCGACATATCCGGATAGTTGGGCACTTTCAGGGCAAGCAGGGATGCATAATCCTCCTGCGTTCCTATGGGATATCTTCGCTGCTCTGTATCGACGTAAAAGATGCTCTTGCTACTATCATTTTCGGCGGATATGGGAAAGTATTTGTACTCAATGGAAACGCTGACTTCCGGCGTCTGCATATATGGCAGCGATTCGTCTATATAAGCTTTAACTTCTGACAGCATGAGAGCTTCGTTTTGCAGCTCCTCCTTTGACCTGTTTTTCAGGATTCCCCACATCATGTCCTGTACACCCAGACGTATGTCGTTGTAATCCTTTACCATAACCTTGTCTGGGTTCAAGATGGTGAGCGTATAGGTGTATTCTAAAGTTGCGTTTTCCTCTGGGAAGTGAAAATCGCTTATGGCAGCTCCGCTGTAGGTGCGGGTCTGCCATTTTTCGGCGGTGAGCGGCTCGAGAATGTAAAACAGGAACCATGCGGTTTCGTCGCTGTCCTTCTGCCGGTAGAGCGTTTCGCTCTCGAAGAATCTTTCCAACAACGCCATGTACTCCGGCGTGTCGGTCATCCTCCAGACCTTGCTTTGAAATTCCGAGATTTTCATGTGACGGTAATCGTCAAACTGCAATGCCAGCAGCTTTTGGTAGTCCTCCTTGCTGAAAGAATCGTCTGGGATGTCTTTCGGGATATTCTTCGTGATTCCCTCCGCTGCCGATAAATCATCAAGAACTCCGATATCGGATACCACCCCACTCTTTGGCGTATTGGGTTGTCCTGCACATCCGGTAATCACGCTTGCGATAACGAGGACGGTTGAAATGACAGATAAGTATTTCTTCATAGTTGAAGCTCCTTTCTGCACCCTTTTCGGGTACAGCTCTATCATACCGATTCTGCTTGAACTGAGATTGTAGCCAATATGTTTTTTATTTGAAGATAAAAAGGGCGGTGAGTTTTGCTCGCCGTCCTTTATCATGATTATTAGATTTGTACCAAAGCGATAACGCCATTATCGCTGTTTTCTATCCAGATTTTCGCCCCATGCAAGTCAAGAATCGACTTGACTATATATAATCCCAGACCCGTTCCGCCGGTCTGACGGTTTCGCGACCGTTCCACACGATAAAACGCCTCAAACAGCCTGGGAATCTCCTCCTTCGGGATATGTACGCCCGTGTTTTCAATCGTCAGCTTTGCTCCGTCTTCGTCCCGCCACAACTTTACTATTATGCGGTTCCCTGCAGGAGAATAAGCGGCGGCGTTTCCTAAAAGGTTGTCAACTGCCTTTTGGAGCAGACGCATATCTCCCAAGACTGAGATATCCGGAGAAATGAATCTCTCGACGGTCAGATTCTTCAGCACAAACAAATCCTCGTGCGATGAAAGGCTTTCATTTATGAGACTGCTTAAATCAAGCTCGATTTTATTGCAGGCACAGTCCGGCATATCCAAGCGGGAAATTGTCAAAAGCTCCTGCACCATTTTTTCAAGAGTATCTGTAGTCGCCAAACACTCTTCAAGGTATTTTTCCCTGTCCTTATATCTCCCCACCTGATAGAGCATACCCTGAAGCTGTCCTTTGATGATGGTGATTGGAGTTTTAAGCTCGTGCGACGCCGCCGAGAAAAAGTCTATGCGCTGGCGTTCAAGCTCCCGTTCCTTGTCGATCTCCGCTTGAAGCTGTTTGTTTGCGCTTTTCAGCTGTGAAAGTGCGGACGACAGCTTTCCTGACAGGTCGTTCAAGCTCCCCGCAAGAACTCCTATTTCGTCTGTGCGCCGCACAGAACATAAGCCGCTGAAATCCAATGCCGCCATCTGCCTGGATATTCTGCTGATTCGCTTGATCGGCGTTGTCATATAGACGGTATAGAAAAAGGCGGCAACTATGGAAACTGCAATAATCACAACACTTAAAACAGGTATCGCCTTTTGGAGCGCCTCTACCACCTGACTTTCCTTTTCGGTGTTTGTGGAAAAGAAAACTATGTATTCTTCCGCTCTGTCCAAAAAGGTAAGCCGGTACCACTCGGATGTATCGCTCTCGTTAAACTGATTTAGCTCCTGGCTGTCGCACTTGAAAAGGTGGAAGACGAACTCGCCGTCGTTATCTTCAATAAGCCATGCGGAATAATCCTCGAGAATTAGCAGTGCTTCCTCTTTTGTGTAGTGGGATATATCCTCTACAAGATAGGGCAGCTCCTCATCTATCTCAGAAAGGTCGTGAGTATATATGTACGGGGCAAACTCTGCTATGCAGAAATATGTAACGGCACAGCAGGCAGCCATCAAGGCGGCGGTAATTATGAAAACCTTAGCGGACAGGCTGCTTCTTAGTTTCTTTATCAATTCGATACCCCACCCCTCTGATTGTTTCTATGTAGTCACAAGCGCCTAGCTTCTTGCGCAGATTCTTGATATGTGTGTCGATGATGCGCTCGTCGCCGAAAAATTCATACTTCCAAAGCGTTTGCAAGAGGTTTTGACGGGTCAATATCCTGCCATGATGGGTCAGAAGCTCCCGCAAAATCTCAAATTCTCTGGGCGTGAGGTCGATACAGCTCTCTTCGGCATATGCCTTATATGCCGCCAAATCCAGAGTTAAATCCTTGTATACGATGGTCTGCGGAGCATCGCTCTGCTTTGATGAGCGGCGCAGGACCGCCGCTATTTTTCGCAGAAGAACAGGCATTGAAAACGGCTTTGCGATATAGTCGTCTGCCAGCATATCCAAGCCCTTGATCTGGTTTGCTTCGCCGTCTAAAGCCGTAAGCATGATAATGGGCACGTCCGACTTTTGGCGGATAACCTCGCAGACGCCGTAGCCGTCTATCTTCGGAAGCATGATGTCAAGAAGTATCAGGTCAAATGGCTGCTCGGAAAATCTTGCAAGAGCTTCCACGCCGTCGGACGCCAGCACGGTGCTGTGACCTGCGTCCTCTATGAAATCGTGAAGCAGGGCTTGGATGGATGTGTCATCCTCAACAATTAGAATTTTGCTCATGTTCTTTTTTCACCTCCTGGGATTAGTTTAGCAGGGTTGTTTGAATCTTTTGTGGAGATTGGGATTTTGTTTTGGATGTATTGATTATAGCGGATTTTTGGGAGAGTGGCAAGTGTGGATTAATATAGGATTTTTATCTGCTGTTGCCATTGCGCATATTCTGGAATGAAGCTTTGGCGTGGCAAGGAATTTGCTGATAGCCGGCTCACTTCTTGAAAAGTGAAGGGCGGGTGCAGGGTTGATTCCTGCGCCCGCTCCTTATGTCTGAACTATTATAATCAAATCGCATATAAAACATATAATTCATAATACAATCATAAAAATTTTTTGTCTTAACATATATACACTTAATGACACTTTTTTATCTCGTCAAATCCACTATTCATGCGGTTTTGCTTATAGGGCTTGGCTGGGATTATTTATATTGCTTTCATTATTCAGATGGTTTGGGCTGTCTGATTTTTTGCTGCCACTATCCAATGTTAATAATGATCATAGCGCAATATGCAGAGTTTGTCAGGTATTATATGTTGTAATGCAAGCTATATATTCTCCGGTCTATTTAAAATAGCAGATACTCTTTTAATATTCAACCGCCTTGGCTATTTCAAAACAATTTCCGCCTCTGCCTTAAGCTCTCCTCCCGCAACAGTCACGGTGACACGATCGCTCTCCGGCAAAATCGCAGCCAAAAGCCTTCCGTGAAGGGCGCTGCATACGTTTTTGGTATAATCGTGCTCATCGTCAACCTTGCCAGAGCCGGTTCCGAGAACCTTTCCGCCCTCAGCGGTGACGGTGATTTCTTCGCTTGCGCCCCAAGAGATTTCACCGTTTTCATCGACCAGATCAATCTCAGCAAAGATCAGATCTGCCGCACCGGTTTTGCCGGTGGTGTCGGCGACAATCTTTATCGCAGCCGCCTTGCCGACCGTACTTAAAGCGTCATTTCCGACGGCTTTTCCGTCGCGATACGCGGTTGCCTCAAGCTTTCCGCAGGCATACGGCACCTCGAAAATTGCGAAGCCCTTTTCGTTCGGGGACTTTCTGCCGAGCGATTTTCCGTTCAGGCTCAGCTCGCACTCGTCGGCAAGCGTGAAGACATAGACCTCTGAAACTTTGCCGTCTTTACCGGGATATGTCCATGTTCTGTCGGCGTCCCAGAAGCCCCAGCCGGAGTAGGATTTTTGCCGTCCGACGTTGTCCGGATCGACGGTGAGGATTTTGACAGTGCTGCATCCCCATGCGACGTCGCGATAGTAGGATTGCGGCTTTTTGAACCCGCAGATCGAAAAACCGCCGCAGTTAGAGATGTGGTTCGGGTGAGGGTCAAGACCCCAGCTCGGACCGTTGGGGCTGTCGTAAATGACGCGACCAAGACCTGTTTCGCCGAAGTAATCCCATCCCGTCCAGACGAATTCACCAATCAGCTTAGGGTGCTTGTCCATCGTTCGCTTTACTGCGAGAACGTCCATCGGGTAGCTTTCGGTAATTGCGAAGAGGTGGGATTTAAAAATCTGCTCGTCCTTCGCGATTCTGTAGTTCATGTAATTATAGCCCAAAACGTCTAAATTTCCCGCCTGCGGAGCGATTTTTTCGCACCAGAAATCAGGCTCGGTCGGCGGCAGAGGCAGAGTTTTATTCGCCTCGGCGCTATATTCCCAATTATCCCAAAACTCGCAAAAAGCGTGCGTCAGCGGTCTTGTCGGGTCGTTCTTTTTGATGATATCCGCAATCATCTTTCCGACCGCGTATCCGTCGCATCTTCCCGCTCTCTCGAAAATCTCGTTACCGGTTGACCACATGACGACCGACGGGTGATTGCGGTCGCGAAGAACCATCGCGGCGACGTCATCGGGCGCGTATTTGTCGAACCAGAGGTGGTAGTCGTACTGCTTTTTGCCGTTGGTCCAGCAGTCGAAAATTTCGTCTATCACAAGCATTCCCAGCCTGTCGCAGACGTCCAGAAGCATGCTCGACGGCGGGTTGTGAGATGTGCGTATCGCGTTAAAGCCGTTTTCTTTGAGAATCCGCACCCGCCTTTCCTCGGCACTTCTGAACGACGCCGAACCGACGATTCCGTTGTCGTGATGGTTGCAGGTTCCGTAGAGCTTTATCGGCTCGCCGTTCAGCAAAAGCCCGCGCTCGGGGTCGCAAGCAACCGTCCTTACGCCGAAGCTGACGCTTTCGCTGTCATCGCCAACATCGGTCATAAGCCTTGCGGTGCAGGTGTAAACGTTCGGAGAATCGACCGACCAGAGCTTAACTTCCTTAAGCATCGTCTTCGCGGAAAAGCTGTTTTTTCCGGTCTCTAACTGCACAGAGCGAACCATGGAAAAGCCGAGCTCGGGAATCGAAAATTCAATTTTTCCGATCTGTCGGCGGGATGAAGCTATCTCGGTAGAAATCTCTATCTGAGCGCTGTCGCCGAAGATTCCTAGCGTTCTGACCGATGTTGCCCAAGGCTCAAGCCTGTCCGCGCCGGAGGTCAGCAGCTCGACCTCGCGGTAGATTCCCGCACCGGTGTACCAGCGCGAAGCGGGTTGGCAGGTTGCGTCAACTTCAACGCGGATCTCATTCTCGCCGTCGTGCAGAAATTTTGCGATGTCAACCGTAAAGGCGGTGTAGCCGTAAGGGTGGAACCCCGCCCGCTCGCCGTTTACAAATACCTCGCAAAGTCCCATCACGCCGTCGAATCGGAGCAATACCGTCTCCGCCTCGGGACGTGTGATTTTGCGGACGTAGGTGCCTTTGCAGGGCTGGAAGTAGCCGTAATCCGCCCATGTCGGTGAGTCGGGCGTGCGCGGGGTTGCAAGCATAAAGTCGTGTGGGAGCGTGACCGTCTCGCCCTCAAATTTCTGCCAGCCCGGACGGTTTAGCATGAATTGCCAATTGTTAAGTAGCTTTTCAGATTTCATAATAATGTCTCCTTTTGATGAGTCTCTTGCTGCACACGGCGCAAAAAAGCATTGCCGCGCACAGCATTACTGTTAATAATGTTCCTTTCGATTCAGCCATATAATTTCACCGTTTCGACGTTTTAATCATCATTGATTTTCGCTGATTGACGTTCGGTATTGTATGACTATAGGTAATTATAATAAATTCTCTTCTGAATTTCAAGTAATAATACAGTGATTTTCAAAATAATTCTAACCGGATTCATCTTGCGGCTTATAACGATTCCGGAAAGGGACGTTACCTTTACAATCTACAAAAACCCGCCGCTATCGACCGCTAATGTTCCTAAAGATTATCTCTGGGAAAATTGCCGTCGAGCGGCGGGAAATCGGTGGATATTACCACCCTGAATTTTTGACTATTATTCATTTTCTGTCGTCATAAAAATACGGTTGCTGAGAATATCCATAGTTGTGTCCTGATTAAGAACGGCGTGCGGGTGATGATTGGCGTTCTCATACAAATCGGTGACAGACCATATCATTCTTGCAAGAAAGTCGTTCTGATATGCTTCCGC
>ENA-UONV01002497-UONV01002497.1-human-gut-metagenome-genome-assembly--contig:-CS4-NODE-2497-length-13440-cov-5.095779_pt1 | contig 13440 bp, 17 predicted proteins | sample MGYA00242461_ERZ724008 | MGnify/ENA metagenome assembly ERZ724008 | reverse complement strand
AGAATTTCTTTAATTCTGTGCTGATATTGAAATTATTCCCATAGTATTGGCTTTATCCGATTATGCTCACCAAAAAGCAATACTAAGAAAGAAAGGAAGTTTAATCGATGACTTAGATCTTTTAATCGGTTCTACAGCTGTGGCTATTGATTGTATAATGGTTACAGAAAATGTAAAGCACCTCAATAGAATAGAAAATATTCAAATAGAGAATTGGACTACCATTTAATAAGACTTTAGAGTCACTCAATAAGTGGACTCATCCTTTGTAGCAATTTCAATTTAACCTATACACTATTTCAATGAAAAACGAACCTCCTACTCATGTCCTGGGCCTGGCTCATCCTCCTATTCCCGTTGTACGCATCGGATTCATAGGCTTAGGCAATCGCGGATTACTCACGTTGGAGCGTTATATGCTCATAGAACACGTAGAGATCAAAGCTTTGTGTGAGATACGCCCCGGAAACTTGGCAAAAGGACAGGCCCTACTGACAAAAGGCGGACATCCCGCTGCAATCGGTTATGCCGGAGAAAACGGCTGGCAACAAATGTGTTGCAACCCTGATATCGACCTCATCATTATATGTACGGACTGGCTGACGCATACCCCTATGGCCACCTACGCCATGGAGCAAGGCAAGCATGTTGCCATCGAAGTGCCCGCCGCCATGACCGTAGCCGAATGCTGGCAACTGGTAGACACCGCCGAACGTACCCGCCGCCACTGCATCATGCTGGAAAACTGTTGCTATGATGCCTTTGCCCTGACCACGCTGAACATGGCAAGACAAGGCCTGTTCGGTGAAATCATGCACGTGGAAGGTGCTTATATACACGACCTGCGCTCCATGTACTTCAGCGATGAAAACCAAGGCGGTTTCCATAACCACTGGAACAAGGCTTACTGCATGGAACACACCGGAAACCCCTATCCCACTCACGGTTTAGGCCCCGTATGCCAGATCCTGAATATCCACCGAGGCGACCGTTTGAATTACCTTGTATCCATGTCCACCCATCAGGCGGGAATGACGGAATATGCCCGCCGCACTTTCGGCAAGGACTCCCCCGAAGCACAACAGGCTTACCTGTTGGGAGACATGAACACCACCCTCATCCATACCGTCAAGGGAAAGACCATCCAACTGCAATACTGCACCGTTCATCCACGCCCTTACAGCCGTTCGCACACCATCTGCGGCACGCGAGGGTTTGCACAGAAATATCCGGTAGCCACAATCAGTCTGTAAGATGTGCGTAGCGGAGAGACAGCCAACCCAACCACCGAAGAACTCTTGCAACGCTATCAACATCCTTTTACAGCTACCATCGGTAAAGAAGGAGCCCGCAAAGGTGCTCCGAACGAGATGAACTATATCATGGATTACCGCCTCATCTACTGCCTGCACCACGGGTTTCCCTTGGATATGGACGTCTACGATGCAGCCGAATGGTCGTGCATCACCGAGCTTAGTGAACAATCGGTATTGAATGGTAGTCGCCCGGTAGAAATACCCGACTTCACACGGGGCGCATGGGAGACTTTTCCCTGTGTTGCAAAAAACTAATCTTGTGATACAGGGATCAGTCTAATAATGATACAAAGAAATACCCGCTACTCCCATATCCGACGAATGCCGGGAATGGTGGGATAAAGACGATTGACCTGTTCAGTCCGGACGACCTCACATGGACTTCAAGAATTGATATTGTAAAAAGCCCCAAACTGTTTACGTCTGCAAAAAAACGTTCTTTTTCCTTGCATACTTTAAAAAGATGCATTACTTTTGCCGCCGTTAAACACAGTATTCACCCCTTTAAAACTAAAAGAAAGGGACTAATTTATGTTGGAACTATAATATCTCAGCCAGGACTAAGTTGACTCATCGGGATGATGGGGCTTTGCAATTTTCTTGATTAGTCCTACAATCACATTTATAATTTTATTATTATTCACTTCAATGCAGTGGACAGATAGTGTTGTATCTATCATCATCCCTCATGCATTGGGTACAAAACGCATATTGCACTGCCCCGTCGCGAGGCGGGCAGCCCATGCCGTATGCATACACATGAAAAAAAGAAAATATGGGAATACGATTAAAAGATTTAAGTAAGCTGGGATATAGAGACAATGTAGCACGCAGTCTGGCAGTAGCCATCGTCGGCAAACATTGCAAGCACCAAAGCAAAGAACAGATTATCAAGACACTAAGTGATGTGCTGGAAAATCCCGATACTTATAAAGAGAATGAGACATGGGGCAAACTGGCCGAACGCCTGTCCCCCACCCTCATCGAAAAGAAGTTCACAGCATACGACTTGCTCGACGAGCCGTTGCCCTATAAAACCTATGGCGGCAAGTTCATAGAAACCCTCGCCAAACAGCAGATGAACCTGGCCATGAGGCTCCCCGTCAGCGTAGCCGGGGCACTGATGCCCGATGCACATGCAGGATACGGTCTGCCCATCGGCGGTGTACTCGCCACGGACAATGCCGTCATCCCCTATGCTGTAGGGGTGGATATCGGTTGCCGGATGAGCCTGACGGTGTTCGATGCCAAAGCGGATTATCTGAAAAGATACTCGCATCAGATAAAAGAGGCACTGAAAAACTATACCCACTTCGGCATGGAGGGCGGCCTGACCTTTGCACAGGAGCATGAAGTGACAGAACGGGAAGAATTCCGGTTGACACCTCTTCTGAGGGACTTACGCGGAAAGGCCATTCGTCAGTTGGGCAGTTCCGGCGGTGGAAATCATTTCGTAGAGTTCGGAGAGCTTCTTCTGCAAGGAGAAAATGTACTGGGACTGCCCGAAGGCAATTATATGGCATTGCTGTCACATTCCGGTTCGCGCGGACTGGGAGCAGCTATTGCCATGCATTACAGCCGGATAGCCCGTGAAGTCTGCAAACTGCCACGTGAAGCACAGCATTTTGCTTGGCTCGATTTGAACTCGGAAGAAGGACAGGAATACTGGATGAGCATGAACCTGGCAGGCGACTATGCCCGTGCCTGTCACGAACAAATCCACCTGAACCTCTCGAAAGCTCTGGGAATGAAGCCAATGGCGAACGTGAACAATCATCACAACTTCGCCTGGAAAGAGGAAATTGCACCCGGACGCACCGCCATCGTGCATCGCAAAGGGGCTACTCCTGCACAGGCTGGGCAACCGGGACTTATCCCCGGAAGCATGGCAACTCCCGGTTATCTGGTAGCAGGTCGGGGTGTGGAAGAGTCGTTATGTTCCGCTTCGCACGGTGCCGGACGGGCCATGTCGCGCCAGAAGGCAAAGGAGAGTTTCACCCAGTCGGCCATGAAGAAATTTCTCTCGCAGGCCGGGGTCACACTGATTGGGGGCAGCATCGAAGAGATGCCATTAGCCTACAAGAACATCGACCGGGTGATGCAACCCCAAGAGAGATTGGTAGAAGTGCAGGGCAAATTCATGCCGCGCATTGTAAGGATGAATAAAGAGTAAGAGGCTATGGAGAAAGTATATATGCAAATAACCTCCGGACGCGGCCCTGCCGAATGTTGCCGCGTAGTGGCACTGGTACTGGAAAAGATTCTGAAACAAGCCGCCGCCAAAGGAGTGAAAACAAAAATCGTGGAACGCGAAACGGGACCTCTCAACCGTACCCTGCTCTCAGCCGTCATCTCTCTGCAAGGCGGAGATTATCATGCGCTGATTGAGGACTGGGAAGGCAGCGTGCAGTGGATTGCCAAAAGTCCGTACCGCATTTATCATAAACGGAAGAACTGGTTTGTCGGTGTGCAGACCTTCACGCTCTCCGAAAGCCAGGAGGCTACGGAAGCAGAGATCCGTTATGAGACCTTGCGGGCATCCGGTCCGGGCGGTCAGCACGTGAACAAGACGGAGTCTGCCGTCCGTGCCGTCCATATCCCTACCGGAATGAGCGTGGTAGCTTCCGACCAACGCTCGCAATGGCAAAACAAAAAGCTGGCCACCGAACGCCTGCTGTTGAAACTGGCATCATGGAGCATAGAGCAAGCCATGATTCAGGCACAGGTCAACTGGAGTAATCACAACTGCCTGCAACGTGGCAATCCGGTGAAGGTGATCCAGGAGCCGCTGATTTAAAGTAAATAAATGATTTAAAAAGAAAGGAGCAACTTATGTTATCAGAAAAATATGGTCGCACGTATCATTACCCATTTTCTCCCGGAACGACCAGTGACGACCGCATCAACCATACGTATTGGGAAGACATTCAACAGATAGAAACCCTGATACACACCGAAAAGCTGGACGGAGAAAACAATTGTCTGAGCCGCCACGGTGTATTTGCCCGCTCGCATGCAGCGCCCACCACCTCACCGTGGACCAGGGAGCTACGCGAGCGTTGGGAACTCATGAAAAACGACTTGGGGGACATCGAGATATTCGGTGAAAACCTGTATGCCATACATTCGATAGAGTATCGCAAACTGGAAACACACTTTTATGTGTTTGCCGTGCGCTGTCTAGATCAGTGGCTGTCGTGGGAGGAAGTGAAATTCTATGCCGCTCTGTTCGACTTGCCTACGGTGCCCGAATTACGAGTGGAAACGGTAGAAGGATTGACGCGGGAAGCATTGCAGCAACAGGTCGTTAGTCTGGCACAAGAGCCGGGTGTGTTCGGAACACGCGATCCGCAAACAGGCGCAGATTGTACCCGTGAAGGGGTAGTCACCCGTAATATAGGTGAATATCCTGTAAGTGAATTTGCCCGCAACGTATTCAAGTACGTACGTAAGGGGCATGTGAAGACCGATGAGCACTGGACACGCAACTGGAAGCGTGCCCGCCTCATCTGGGAAACAGGAAAGGAGGAATAAAATGAATTGGAAACTGACAGATAATAAGAATTGGGACTCACTGGAACAACAGTTCCGGTGGGTACAAGATATGAACTTCGTGATGCAGCACCATTTGCATCACGAAGAAGGTAGTGTGGCCGTACATACCCGCATGGTACTGGAGGCATTGCAGCAACAGCCTGAATATCGGGCTTTGCCTGCACAGGAACAGGAAATATTATGGGCAGCCGCTTTACTGCATGATGTGGAGAAACGTTCTACTTCGGTAGATGAAGGAGGAGGTATTATCACTTCCAAGGGACATGCCAGGCATGGGGAATATACGGCACGCACGATCCTTTACAGGGATATTCCTACTCCGTTTCATATCCGGGAGAACATTGCTGCGCTGGTGCGTTATCATGGTTTGCCGGTTTGGATAATGGAGCGGGAGAATCCTGTAAAAAAGCTGTGTAAAACATCTCTCAGAGTGGATACACGTTTACTGAAAATGCTTGCAATGGCGGATATTCAGGGACGTATCTGCAAAGATAAGCCTGCACTGATGGAGGCTGCCGAGTTGTTCGAGATGCTTTGCCGTGAACAGGATTGCTGGGGAAAGGCACGAAGTTTTGCAACGGATCATGCCCGCTTTCAGTACTTTCATGCCGAGGATGGGTATATAGATTATATTCCACATGATAATTTCCGGTGTGAAGTTATCTTATTATCCGGTTTACCGGGGATGGGGAAAGATCATTATATCCGTACATTGCCACAGGATATTCCTGTGATAAGCCTCGATGCTATCCGGCGAAAGTACAAAGTCAGCCCTACGGATAAGGCTGCCAATGGCAGGGTGGTACAGGAAGCCAAGGAAGAAGCTCGCAGCTATTTGCGTAAAGAGCAAGGTTTTGTATGGAATGCAACCAATACCTCAAAGCAAATGCGCTCGCAACTGATTGATTTATTCCTCACTTACGGGGCTAAAGTGAAGATTGTTTATATCGAAAAGCCGTATGCGGTATGGAGGAAACAAAATCGTGAACGGGAATTTATGGTTCCGGAAGCGGTACTGGATACAATGTTCGGGAAGCTGGAAGTTCCGCAACTGGGGGAGGCACATGAGGTGGTGTATTCTGTCTGAGAGTAGACAAGATACATCACTCTTTGTTTATCAATTGTTCCATTGCATTAATAAAGGCTTCAGCCCGTGGACGAAGTGTATTTACCAAAGCAAGATCACAATATGCAAAGTCACTATAATCACTTGCCTGACGTTTTTCAAATAGAAGGCTAAAGGTTGCGCATGATCTAAGCTCAAATGCCCGGTGCGAACAAAATGCATAGAAAGTTGTGTCTTTACGCCATTATGTGTATTGGCTTCTATCTCACAATTTAACAACAGTGCAGAAGCAGCATAATAACAAGCATAATAAAGACGGTTAACGGCTGCATTATAATAACCGCCTGCTGTGTTATAATCAGCTTCTTTCAGGGTTTCATAAGCACGTTCCAAACGATAATTCACAATGGCGGCACGACTTTCAGAATCAAGTTTTTCTTTCATAACACGATCCCTTCCTTCATTACATTGATGCTGAATGGGGTCGTGATTCTTTCCCATACACGACGCAACACTACCATCGGACTGATAATCACCCCGGTCTCCACTTCCACTTCATACAAATGACGGGTAATCTCCAATTCACGTTCAGGTGCCAAATGATCACCATCCAGCAATATGAGTAAGTCTATATCCGAATCTACCTGTGCATCTCCCCGAGCTTCGGACCCATAGAGAATGGTCTTCGCATCAGGAGCAATGCGATGCACTACTTCTGCAATCCGGCGAACAATATCAGGTCGTTTCATAACTTAATCTCCTATTCTCTAAATTACACGACAAAGATAATAATGTTTTCGGAAATACAACTTACTGCAATACAATACTTACCGAGAAATACGGTGCTATCTGGAAACAAGGATCATATTCCCTCCCCATCGCCTTAAAGAACGCCGACAAGCTTCTGCCATCATAATAAGCATTGCGCACCGCATTTATCCCCACCGTAACAGGCAAAGAAATGTGCTTGGAAACCTTGAATTCAGGACGGAAACCTACCACAATGTACTGGTGCGTAAAAATCTTATCATCACCATTCAACTCTGTCAAAGCCATCTGCCCACCCATTTCTGTAATGAAACTGATGCTGAACGTTTTGTTCACATTATAGCCAACCGCAAGGTTAGCCCCCTCCAAAGCTGAAAAGCTGCAAGTCAGTTTATGCCCATAATTCCAGTTTACGTATAATGCAGGAAACGCCATAGGATAACCGAAAGCATTGTTCAATGCCAAACCCGCACCCAGTTCCAGATTAGGGAGTATACGCCTGACAAAGACCAACCCCGCACTTCCCAATACATTCCGGAAACGTAAATGCGAAAACCGTGTATCATCCGTATACACGCCGACACCGACGCTTGCCATCATAGACCATTTCTCACTCAAAGGCCGCACATGGAAAAGCGACATCTGCAAATTCAGAATCTCGGACAACACAAGAGGCTCTGCAATATTCTTATTATTCAGAGACGCATAATCGCCCGAAAGTCCGATACCCCATATCGTAGGCTGATTGCTTTCGTTCTTTTTCATCGACAAAGGCAGATTGGCACTTCCGTGATAGACCATGGCGGAACCTTTACTGTTACCCACTTTTTGATTGTGCTCATCCCGATAAGCCGATGTACCGAAATACTCTGTTTTAATAGTGATCTGTGCAGTGCTTTCCACAGAAACCAGTAGTAATAAGACTGTTGCAATAGATATCCATTTCATTTTTGTTTCTTCTTTTAATGATTTGTATACCACAAAGATTGTCAATATCAATGCGAACGAGGAAATCTTTTTGACCAACCCCCGGTCTGCTTATGACGAAACAGATAAGCAGCAACCACTTTATCCCTTATCTTTGCAACATGAAGAAACATCTGACTTTCAAATCGCGGCAGCTCTCTACTATCTTCTGGCTACTCATTGCCGGCACTTTCTGGATACAATTCCTCAATATGTCGACCAGTATATGCGAAGCAACGCTTCTCACCATCTGCATAAGCGGCAGTTATATGCTGGTGAACCAATATCTATGCAACCATCTGCTGAAAAAAGCGATACGCACCAAGCAAATGAAGCCTTTCTGGATATTGTTTATAGTACTTTGCGTCCCTACAAGTACACTGGTAGCCTCCTACTTCGTCCTCTTCCAGTATCTTGAACAAACAGGTATATTTCCTGTATCCAACATCTTCATAGAGGGAGAAGAGAACCTTCTTTTCAACTCTATCCTCTTGCTACCAGGTACATTGGTTATCAATCTCGCCTTCTGCGGCCTGTGCTTTTATTCAGAAAACCTGCAATTAGAAAAAGAGAAATCTCAATTCCTCTTCCAGACATTACGGCAGCAAATCACCCCTCACTTCATGTTCAATGTGCTGAATCACATCAACATCCTGATGCAGGATAATGTGCCTTTAGCTTCTTCCCTTTTAGAGAAATATTCCGATATCCTGCGCTACCAGCTGTATAACGGTCAGAAAGAGTTTATCAGCCTGGAACAGGAAATAGAATTCCTACAAAACTACATAGCAATAGAAAACATTCGCTGGGAAGACAAACTGACCGTAAGCACCGAATGGGAAATAGAAGACGGCAACATCGGATTCCCGCCTCTGTTATTACTGACATTCATAGAAAATGCCTTTAAACATGCATCGCACACACCCACGGAGAAAGGACAGGTACAGATACGGCTCAAACAGAATACCCATCATATCCTTCTTGAAGTCGGCAACACCAGTTCCCCGCATCTGCAACGACCAGGCACCGGACTGGGACTAACCAATACAGTCAAACGACTGGACATCCTGTTTCACAAGAAGTACCAGTTATCCGTCAACCAAACAGATTCCTATTATCAAACCTCACTTAGCATTGAAATATAAAAGATGAAAGACTCTCCTGAACAACAACCCCTGAAATGCCTCATCGTAGACGACGAACAAATCGCCATCAAAGGCATTGCCAACCACATCAGCAAACTGGACTTTCTCACAGTCAATGCTACCTGTTCTTCTGCACTCGAAGCAAGAGGTATATTAGAAAACCAGCCTATCGACCTCATGTTTCTGGATATCAATATGCCCTATCTTTCCGGCATCGATTTCCTGAAATCATTGGATGAAGCACCATTGACCATACTAACTACCGCCTACTCCGAATATGCCCTGGAAGGCTATCAACTCAATGTTGTTGACTACTTACTGAAACCAATTTCTTTTCAGCGTTTTTTTCAGGCAGTGACCAAGGCCGCCCATACCTTCAGAACCCAACTCTTACTGCAAAATAATGGAATAGAAGAAACCGCCCGGGAAATGTATATCAGACAGGGGGATGCATTTACCCAGATATCCTGGAAAGATATACTATACGTAGAAGGCATGCAGAACTACCTGAAACTGCACTTCAAATCCAAAACTCTCGTCATCCATCAGACCATGACTTCACTGGAAGAAATTCTGCCTCAAAGCGCCTTCTTCAGAATACACAAATCTTTCCTTGTAAACCTCTCGCACATCGATTCCATTGCCAAAGGAAGAGTCTTCATCAACGGGAAAGAACTTCCTGTTTCAGCCCTGCGACGGGAGGAATTACTGCAAACAGTAGTCTATAAGAATTTAATCAGCAAATAAAAAATTGGGCACATCCCTTCATGAACCATGACGGATTAGACAAGATTTCCGAATATTACATCTATCTTTGCAGGCGTAAACAGACAACGCACATTTTATAAAGAAAGTTTCTAAAACTCATTACCAAACTTACGTATAAAACAGATGAAAACAATCGTAAACGTCCCTACTAAGCAAAGCCTGATTCGGGAAACAAGAGATTATTTAATGATCGCCCTCGGATTAATTCTTTATGGTATAGGCTGGACAGTATTTCTGTTGCCCAATGACATCACCACCGGAGGAGTGCCGGGTATCGCCTCCATAGTCTATTTCGCCACCGGCTTCCCTGTGCAGTACACTTATTTCAGTATCAACCTCATCTTGTTACTACTCTCCATCCGCATTCTGGGCTGGAAGTTCAGTATCAAAACTGTATTCGCCGTATTCACCCTGACATTCTTCCTTTCCATCATTCAGAGACTGGCAAGCGGTGTGGTCTTACTGCACGATCAGCCTTTCATGGCGTGCGTCATCGGTGCATCCCTCTGCGGAGGCGGCATAGGCATCGCTTTTTCTTCCAATGGTAGCACAGGCGGAACGGATATCATTGCCGCCATCATCAATAAATACCGGGATATCACATTAGGTCGTGTAATGCTGATCTGTGACCTGATTATCATTTCTTCCAGTTATTTTGTGTTGAAAGATTGGGAGAAGGTGGTTTACGGTTATGTAACCCTGTACATTTGCAGTTTTGTTCTGGATCAGGTAGTGAACAGTGCCCGACAATCCGTACAGTTCTTTATCATCAGTGAGAAATATGATGAAATAGCCCGGCACATCAATGTATATCCACACCGGGGCGCCACCGTCATCAATGCTTCCGGATTTTATAGCGGTAAGGAACAGAAGATGTTGTTCGTACTTGCCAAAAAGCGCGAATCAACAATTATATTCCGATTGATAAAGGATATAGATCCAAACGCATTTGTATCACAAAGTGCGGTAATCGGAGTATATGGAGAAGGGTTCGACAGAATAAAGGTGAAGTAGCCCGTTACTTGCGGTCATAGCCACCTTCTTTCCAAACATACACTACAGGGCGGCGGAGATACGGTTTCAGTTTCTCTGCCGCTTCTTTATCCATATAGTCGGTAGTTGTAAAAGTAAAAGTCAGTGTATTGTCCTTTGCAGAAAGATCGGCTTTCATCAGCAGCATATCTGCCTGTTCGCCGGCATCTCTCACTTCATAATCCATCACCGTATCGGGTAATGACAGGAAATCTTTCATTACAGGAGGCGTGAGGAAAGAAGAAGCGGGCAATTCTTCCCAACCGGTGGTATAGAAATGGACATCACTATCACAAGCAGGGGCACAAGCTGTAGATACGGTACAGATTACTTTCGTGCTGTCGCTCGTAGCCAGTAGTTTCATCTGCCAGGAGCTTTGCGGTGTCATCTGGATACGGATATAATCGGGAGCAAGCTCCGTCATTTCCGATTTGCCGCCGAAACGGTTGGTTACTTCCGCTTTCATCTTACTTTCAAGGAAGTCGATACAGTCAGCACGGTTCACGGCAGTAAGCAGTGAACTGAGGCTATCGGGCATATTTTTGAAAAAGGTTTTAGCTTCCTGAGCTTGCAGAGAACACATCCAGGCACAAGCCAAACACAAGAACATTGTCAATTTCTTCATCATATTATTTTTCTGTTATTCCTATTTTGTATTTTATTACTTCAACGCAATCTTCAGAGCCAGGAGCATATCTCTCCAAGAAAACGTGCATCTGTTTCGTCAAAGGTATTCAGGTTTTCACTATCTATATCGAGCACGCCCCACACCTCGCCATCCTCACGAATCAACGGAATGACAATCTCCGAGCGCGACAGCGAACTACAAGCTATATGTCCGGGGAATGCATCTACATCGGGCACCACCAACGTCTCCGCCTTAGCCCATGCCGTACCGCAAACACCCCGTCCTTTCCGGATACGTGTGCAGGCTATCGGTCCCTGAAAAGGTCCCAATATCAGTTCTTCCCCTTTCACCAGATAGAATCCCACCCAAAAGAAACCGAAAGTCTCTTTCAGTGCAGCCGAAACATTAGCCAGATTGGCTATAAGGTCATTTTCGCCTTCAATCAGGCTCTTTATCTGGGGAAGCAAAGTCTGATACTTTTCGGCCTTGCTGCCGTTGCTGATACATAATTCTTCTGCCATTCAATTATAGTAATAAAGGGAATAGCAACTATACACCTAAAACGATATTAGCATCAATGCCCAACTTCCGACTCATCTCTCGTGCCACTTTTAAAGTAGGTTCACACTTACCGGAAAGATATTCACTAACGCGTGAAGGACTAACATTCAACAACTCCGCAATCAAATCCAGTTCAAGATAATTCTGATCATCAGCAGGTGTCTCATTGCTAACAACTTTCAGCAACTCTTCAATTCTCATACAAGCTGCTTTGTACTGTTTCTCTGTTTTTATCTTTGCCATACAATTTACAGTTTTACGTGTGTCTCACGAATATGCAGTATTAAGCCTTGGAACAGTCTTTATTATCATACTCTTTATGAGTGCCAATAAAACGAATAAAGACCTTTTTAGCGGCAAATAACACTATTGCAACCAACCGATAATCATTACCTTTGATATTAAAAACAAACCTGTCATTACCCACATAGTCAACACTATTAAACGTTTGCTTCATATCGGTCAAACATGTCCAATCTGCTTGTTCTGCCTTTTTATACCAATCACGCAAAGGTATATCAGCGTCAGCATGCTTCTTGACGTATTCTCTTATAGCCGCAAATGATATTATTCTCATTTCACACTCAATTTGACGCAAAGCTAACCACAAAATTCTGAAATTCAAAACATATTTCGAATATTTAGAAAGCACCAGCATTTATTTCACAAATAAGCACTCTTTCTTTCTAAATACCTCCAGAGCTCATTTACTTCCCAAATACAGGAAGAACATTCCAATCAATACCAAAATGAGATCGACAGCCTTACTTTTTAAATTCTTTTCACGGAAGAAGAGAGCTCCGAAAAGGAATGAGACAACCACACTCCCACGACGTACCATAGAGACAATGGAAATCATGGAGTCTTCATAGCTCAGGGCATAAAAGTAGGCAAAGTCAGCTGCACTAAGGAAGACGGATATCAGGATGATAGTCCAGTCCCAACGGAAAGGGGTACTTTCTTTTCGCTTGGGGTACCATAGCAAAAGAATGATGGGACACATGATAAATACCTGATAGACATTATACCACGACTGCACCACCATAGGATTGAATTGCTTCATCAGATACTTGTCATAAAGTCCGCTGATAGCTCCGGTGATGGCAGCCAGCACGATGAAATAAATCCATTTGTTATGTTTAAAGTCAATGCCTTCCTTCTTACCGGAACGGCTCAGCATAAAAAAAGAAAGTATGGCAAGCATGACTCCGATCCATTGATACAGGTTCAGACGTTCACCGAATATCAGCATGGCACCCACCAGCACCATTACAGGGCGGGTAGCATTAATCGGACCGACAATCGTCAACGGCAAATGCTTCATGCCAAAGTAACCGAATATCCAGGAAGATAGAACGATAAATGACTTGACAATGATAAACTTATGTACCTCCCAACCTACAACAGGTACTTCAAACATTGTTCCGTTCAAAGCAGGAGTAAAAGCGGAAATCAGTATGAAAGGAAGAAATATCAGGCTGGAGAATACCGTATTCAGAAACAGAACGGGAAGCACAGCATTATCGCGCAATGATTTCTTCTTAAATGCATCATAAAAACCTAGCAAGGCAGCTGAGAGAAAGGCGAGTAATAACCACATGTGAATTAAAAATTAAAAATTGAAAATTAAAAATT
>ENA-UONV01002496-UONV01002496.1-human-gut-metagenome-genome-assembly--contig:-CS4-NODE-2496-length-13453-cov-4.693536_pt1 | contig 13453 bp, 8 predicted proteins | sample MGYA00242461_ERZ724008 | MGnify/ENA metagenome assembly ERZ724008 | reverse complement strand
AGGTGTGGTCTTAAGCTTTTCAAGATTAGCATCATCTGCAAAAATATCTGACAGATTGAGATAATTCTCATTTAATATGCCGAGTATTCCGTTTACGGCGCCATAGCAGATATCGTATTTCTCAGAGCTTTTTACTCCTGCGATGACTCCTGCAAGGCTTGCGTTGATTGCAACAGTTGGGCCGCCTGACTGGGCGACGATACAGTTTGACTGATTCATTGTAATCTCCTTATTGTGTATTTTAACTATTCTCTTCTGTAAGAATAGTTATGATATAATTTAAAATGATGATTAATCAGATTACTACATGCTACGCATTCCCGTAATCTGACTACACCTCGAAATCCGCTAATTTCCTGCGTCCCCGCAGCAAATTGCTACTTTCTCGGTGTAGTGCGGGTCACTAAGGTATACATCGAATTGCATGCAAGCATGCATCGATGATACCTTTTGACCCTTTAATCATATAGATTGTAGTATCAAACATTATTTTTAGCAAGGGTTAAAATGAAAAATATGAATAAATACGAGAATTGCTTATTGTGTCCCAGAAAATGTGGCATAAACAGAAGCACCGGACAAACAGGCGTATGTGGCGTTTCATCTGAAATAAAGGTGGCGCGAGCAGCGCTTCATTACTGGGAGGAGCCGTGCATATCAGGAAAAAGAGGAAGCGGGGCAGTTTTTTTCTCAGGCTGCAGCCTGCACTGCGTGTTCTGCCAGAACAGGGAGATTTCTGACGGAAAAGCGGGAAAGGTGATCAGTAAAGAGAGGCTGAGTGATATCTTTATGGAACTTGCTGACAAAGGCGCAAATAATATCAATCTGGTCACACCGGGGCAGTATATCCCTGATATAGTGTGGGCGGTAAACGATGCAAAAAGCCGCGGCATGAAGCTTCCTATTATATACAATACGAGCGGATATGAAAATGTGACAGAGCTAAAGCTGCTTGAGGGTATAGTGGATGTGTATCTTCCGGATTTTAAATATATGGACAGTACGCTTTCGGCAAGGTATTCAAGGGCAAAAGATTATCCGTCTGTCGCAAAGCAGGCGCTTTCAGAGATGGTCAGGCAGCAGCCGGATGTCGTGATTGACGATGCGACAGGACTCATACAAAAGGGAGTTATTGTGCGACAGCTTCTACTGCCGGGACATGTGAATGATGCAAAGGCTGTACTTAAGTACCTGTATGATACATATCATGATCACGTATATATAAGCATGATGAGCCAGTTTACGCCGATTGCACTAAAGGATTATCCTGAGATAAACCGCACAGTGACAAGGAGAGAGTATGAAAGGCTTGTTGACTATGCCCTCGAAATAGGAATCACGAATGCATTTATACAGGAGGGTGACGTGGCAAAGGACAGCTTCATTCCGGCATTTGACTGTGAGGGAGTATAATATTTACCGTTTTTCTTAATAAAATAGTAAGAATTGGCAGGCAAAAATGACTGGATTTTGTGACGCCGGTGTAGTACTATGGTTATGTGATATTTTTTAACTGTGAAGGTACTGAACAGTTACGATATTTTGTTATTACTCACATCCCGGTGTGACAGACGATAATGTTTTTAATCACACAGGATACATCATTCAATAGAGGATACAGTGATGAAAAATATAGGAGAACAGCAGATAATAATTGAATGTCCGAATACTATCTTTCATCTATACATTGACAGTGAGGATGAGCTTTCAAAGGTTAAGGTGTTTATGAACAATATGAAGAATGTTGATTCGATAAGTCTGCATGATATATACAACTGGTGCAACAGACAGCATGTGCAGTACACGACGACATTTAATTATGACAGTAAAATGACCTTGACAGAAATGATAAAATCCTACATATTTTACTTCAAACAGAAGCTTAGATATGTAAATAATAGTGATAGGATGATAGAAACATGAGATACCCTGAATTTCTAAAGGATAGAGGAACAATAGGCTTTGTGGCGCCTTCGATGGGCTGTACAACAGAGCCGTACAGGAGTGCCTTTGACAATGCCATTAAAAGGTTTCACAGCATGGGTTATAAGACGATAGAGGGACCTAACTGCAGGTGCGACAGTGGCATAGGTATCAGCAATACACCTAAGAAGTGCGCAGAAGAGCTGAATGAGAGCTATGCTTCTGCTGATAGTGATGTGCTTATATCCTGTGGTGGTGGCGAGCTGATGTGCGAGGTAGTGCCTTATATTGATTTTGAGCGCGTGAAACAGTCAAAGCCGAAATGGTACATGGGCTATTCCGACAACACAAATTTCACATTTTTGGAGGCTACTATTGCAGATACAGCAGGTATTTACGGGCCGTGTGCGGGCAGCTTTGGCATGGAGGTGTGGCATGAGTCACTTACCGATGCATTTAATCTGCTTTGTGGCAGGAAGCTTTCATTTACCAATTACCCTATGTGGGAGAAGGAATCGATAAAGGATGAGAATGCTCCGTTTGTGGGCTACAACCTGACTGAAAAGTCGTGCATCAGCTCTATTCCTGCGGTGGCAAAGGAAAGCAGGCTTACCATGAGAGGCAGGCTGCTTGGTGGCTGCATGGATTGTCTTATCAATCTGCTTGGCACATCGTTTGACCATGTAAGGGAATTTAATGAGCGCTACAGTAATGATGGTATCATATGGTTCCTTGAGGCCTGTGACCTTAATGTGATGGGCATGAGAAGGGCTATGTGGCAGATGAAAAATGCAGGATGGTTTTCAAATGTAAAGGGCTTTCTTATCGGACGTCCGGCGCACTTCGGAGAGGAAATGTTTGGCATAGACCACAGACAGGCGCTTTCATCACTGCTTAGAGAGTTTAATGTGCCAATCATCATGGATCTGGATATAGGTCATATGTCACCGATGATGCCTGTGGTATGCGGAAGCATGGCAGATGTCAGCTTCGACGGAAGCAACTTTGCAATTTCGTATGATATAGAGCAGTAGATTGGAGGAAAAATGATTAGATTAATAAAGAAAAAAGCAAAGAGTATTGTATGTAGCGTGCTTGCTGCGGTGACATTGTTTACAATGAATCCGGCTGTATTTGCAACAGAGACAGCTACGCAGACTGATACAGTTTCAAGCGTTGATGTATCAGGTAGTGACAGCAGTGACGCAGCTGATAAGAGTAACACAGACAGTACTGCAGACAGCACAACGACAGCCGGCAGTGAGGCAAACGACAAGGTGACCATCAGCAATAATGATAAGCCATACTTAAGTCTTGGAGCAGACCTCACACCGGATCAGAGAGCGACAGTGCTTGGATTTATGGGAATCGAGCTCACTGATCTGGACAAATACGATGTGGTCTATGTAAATAATGATGAGGAGCACAAGTACCTCGATTCATACATCAGCAAGAGCGAGATTGGCACAAGGTCACTTTCATCAGTACTCATTACAGAGGATAAAAAGGGTGCGGGTCTTAGTGTTTCCACACACAATATCAATTACTGTACGGTAGGAATGTACAAGAATGCGCTTGCCACAGCCGGCATAGCTGATGCTAAAATCATAGTCGCAGGACCTTTCCCTATTTCCGGAACGGCAGCACTTGTAGGCACACTAAAGGCATACGAGGAGATGACAGGCAAGAAGCTTGACGACAAGGTGACAGACGCAGCGATGGATGAGCTTGTCACAACAGGAGAGCTCAACAAGAGCATTGACGGCGATTCGCAGGATATAGAGGCAATGATTGCAGACCTAAAGAAGCAGCTTGCCGATGGAAGACTCAAGGATGAGAGCCAGATAAAGGATGCGATAAAGGAGGCTGCAAAGGATTACGACCTGAAGCTTTCTGATGATGATATTGCAAAGCTTACATCTCTTTTAATGAAGCTTAAGGATGCTAATATCGACTGGGATTCAGTCATCAACCAGGCACAGGACTGGGCATCAAAGCTTGGCGATAAGATAAATGACTCGGGCTTCTGGGAAAAGCTTGGCAACTTTTTCATGGATTTATGGGATAAGATAAAATCCCTGTTCAGCTAGAAAAGCTACAGGAGACAGTAAGAATAAGCAGAATATGAATCAGGCAACTCCCTGAAACGTAAGCATGAGCTGCACGTTTCAGGGAGTTTTTATATCATTAATAAAAAAATAATAAATTTCTGCCGAATACATTGATACAAAGGTCATATTCTATTATAATTAAATGGATAATGGATTAATGTAAACAATGCACATAAGAAAGATGGGATTTGATGATAAAGATAAATAAATTTCTGGCAGCCTCTGTCGTTACATTGTCATTAGCTGCATGTGACCTGGCACCATACAGCAGCATGGCAGTCTATGCGGATCAGGCGGCTAAGGTTGTGTGTGATGAGAGATACTGGGTAGCGGCGAGAAGCGGACCGGGCACAGAGTATGAGCTGGAGCACAAGCTTTCAAACGGCAAGGATATTACTATTCTTGAGCAGACTACAGGTGCAGACGGCAAGGTGTGGTACAAGGCAAAGTACAATCTGGCAGCAAATAATGAGGAGTGTGTAAGCTATATCAGGTCTGATTTTGTATCAGCAGGTACCGGCACAGCTGCATCAGACAATGCGCAGACAGGGGATGCTTCGGCAGACACCGGCAATGCGGATGCCATACAGCAGAATAATGAGGAACAGCTTGCCCTTGCAACCGCATCGGGAGTATATGCTACAGGTACGATTACAGGTGGCAATGTGTATGTCCGCAATGCAGCAGGCACATCCGGCACTACCAAGGTTGTCTCACTCAACTGGAACCATCAGGTTGACATAATTGGAGAGACCAGGGTAAACGGTGTGGTCTGGTATAATGTCAAGGGTACTTTAAACGGCAAGGCATTTACGGGCTGGACTATCAGTACATACATAAAGGTGACATACAATAATAGCGGAGACAATACTGATTTTGTCACGGCTATGAAGAATGCAGGCTTTCCTGACAGCTATATTCCAAACCTTACAGCTCTTCACAATAAGTATCCAAGCTGGACATTTGAGGCTGTAAATACAGGGCTGGACTGGAATACGGTGATTAAAAATGAGAGTATCAATGGACTTAATCTGGTGTCTAAATCAGCAGACAATGCCAAGAAATCGACAGCTGCCGGAGCCTATAACTGGTCAACAAATACGTGGGTTGAGTACGAACCGGGATGGGTGTCAGCAAGCAGTGCCTATATTGCTTATCTCATGGATCCAAGGAATTTTCTTGATGAGACCAATATTTTTCAGTTTCAGAGTCTGGCATACAGTCCGAATGAGGCACTTGAAGGTGTCAAGTCCATAGTAAAAGGCACATTTATGGAGGGAACAAAGACCTATTCCAACAATGGCGAGAAAATCAATTATGCAAGCACATTCATGGATGTGGCAAAGAGCAGTGGAGTAAGTGCATACCATATAGCATCGCGTATAAAGCAGGAGCAGGGACAAAAGGGAACGAGCCCTCTTATTTCGGGTACATATTCCGGATACGAAGGATATTATAATTATTTTAATTTTAGTGCAACCGGAAACACGAAGGATAAGATTTATAAAAATGGTCTGTCTTTTGCCAAGAAGCAGGGCTGGAATACAAGAGTAAAGTCCATAAGCGGCGGAGCTGTAAAGGTGGGCAGCAATTATATAAATAAGGGTCAAAATACACTGTATTTTGAGAAGTTTAATGTAGTAAATACAAGCTCGCTGTATTTCCATCAGTACATGGGCAATGCCACAGCGGCTCTTACTGAGGGACAGAGTCTGGCTAAAGGATATTCAGACAAGAATCAGGCTTTTGTATTTAAAATACCTGTATACAACAATATGCCATCGTCAGCAGTGGGCTTCGATAAAGCTGGTGATACCAATAACTATCTCCAGTCGCTTGCGATAAGTGGTGTAACACTCACACCGGCCTTCAATGGAGCGACAACAAGCTATTCAGCAGTTGTTTCAAATGCTATAAGCTCAGTGACTGTTTCGGCAGATGCAGTTTCAGGAAACAGTGGTGTTTCAGGCACAGGAAGCTATTCGCTTGCTGTCGGAAATAATACAATTAAGGTAAAATGCAAGTCGCAAAGCGGTGATACAAGAACATACACTATCAATATAAACAGGCAGGCGGCATCTGTAAATAATGCAGGTGGCAATAATAATCAGAACAATAATAACCAAAATAATACAGATGTAAACATAACATCAGGTAAATACAGTATAGGTACTTATATTACAGGCATTGAGCCTGGAACCGGTGCAGCTGATTTTGTGAAGAATATAGCAGTATCAGCATCAGGTACTGTAAAGCTTCTGACAAGCTCAGGCTCAGAAAACAGCGGAAAGATTGCAACAGGCAATAAAGTGGCTGTTTATGATGCTTCAGGTAATCTGAAAAAGACATACGATATTGTTATATATGGAGATATCAATGGTGATGGTGCTGTAAATGCTCTTGATATGATTAAGCTCAACAGACATATCTTAGGAAAGGGAACACTCACAGGTGCTTATCTGGAGGCAGCTGATGCTAACAGAAAGGGTGATGGTGGAAATGCCCTTGATATGATAATCATGAACAGACACATACTGGGCAAATCAAAGATATCGCAGAATTAGAAAAGTGAGGAAAGATATGAAGAAATTATTTGGATGTATATTATCACTTGTTGTGGCAGTGATGCTTGTTTTCACACCTGCCGAGCATGTATATGCGCAGGGACTTGGTCTCAGTGTCAGCTCAAGCTCTGTAGCTGTTGGAAAAACAGTTAAGGTGACTGTTTCCATGCCGTCCGGATATTTTGGTACTGTAGTTATCTCAAGCTCTGACGAGGGAGTACTGAGTAACGGAGGAGATGGTGTGGCCAATATTGGTGACGCCGCAGGATATCCCACATCGCAGTCATTTTCATTTACGGCGAAGGCTGCAGGAAGCTGCACTATAAAGGCATATTGTACAGTTGTAGGAGATGCAGAGGGTAACGATGCCGGAGGTACAATTACCGGTGCCAGCACGAAGGTGACGGTAAAAAGTGCTTCATCAAACAATGATTCAAACAGCAACAAGGATAACAAGGACAATTCCGGCAGCAATACCGGCAATGACAACAATGCAAATAAAGATAATGAAAACAAAGAGGAAAAGAAATCCTCAAACGCATCTCTTGGTTCGCTTGTTATCTCAGCAGGTATGCTTTCCCCTGAGTTTTCTGCTGCGACAAAGGATTACACAGCTACAGTAGATTACAGCTGTTCAAGCCTTGCGGTTACAGCAAATCCGGCTGATTCCAAGGCGAGTGTGACATCGGTCACAGGCAATGATTCACTTGAGGTTGGAGAGAATACGGTCAGCGTTGTTGTGACAGCAGAGGACGGCAGCACAAGCACATACAATATAGTTGTTACCAGAAGAGCCGAGGATGATCCGGAGAATGCAGATAAGCAGGATAACTGGAAGAAGTTTGATATAAATGGCACAGAGTGGACTATGGTAAATGACATTCCGGAGGATGTTGTTCCTGAAGGCTTTGAGCACTCAAAGACAGTGATTGACGGACTTGAATACAATACCCTTCATGGCACCTTCGGTGATATCACGCTTGTGTATTTACAGTCGGAAAGCGGCAATGGACTTTTTGTATATGATGCAGCACAGAATGCAGCATATGAGTTTGTCCGTATCAATTCAGAGTCGCATTTTATAGTGGTTTTACTGCCTAAGGTGGATGATGTACCTGAGGGATATAATGAGATATCGCTCTCCATAGAGGGCAAGGGTGTGGCAACAGCCTACCAGACCAAAGTCGAAAAAACTGATGATCAGACAAAGGATTTTTACCTCGTATACGCTATGAATGACAATGGTGAGAGTGGCTGGTACACATATGATAGCGTAGATGGCACATATATGAGAACTGAGCTCAGTACACCTACAGTGGCACAGGAGGAAAACGATGCGGTAAAGAGTGAGCTTGTCCCGGGAATTGCCAATAAATATCTTGTTTTAGCTGCAATACTGGTTCTTATTATCATTATTCTGTTACTGTTGCTTATTGTATCAGCTGTGAAAAACAGAAAATATAAAGCAATGGACTATCATGATGACGATGATGCAGCAGAAGATGTATCAAATGAAGCTTTGGAAGAAACAACTGATGAAACTGCGGACGAGATAGCAGATGAGCTGGAAGAAGAGGTTACAGAAGAGCCGTTAGATGAAGTGGCAGAAGAAGCTGCAGAAGAGTCGGTGGATGAAGTGGCAGGAGAAGCTGCAGAAGAGTCGGCAGGTGAAGCCGCAGAAGAAACAGCAGATGAAGCTGTAGAAGAGCCGGCAGATGAAGTCGCAGAAGAAACAGCGGAAGGTGCTGCAGATGAGCAAAAGATGGCTACGGATGAAAATATATCAAATGCATCCTATGTCGGAAGAACCGTAGAAATTACACCTGATTTTAAGAAAGCTGTTGAGAATGAAAACTCTGAGTTTGATTTAAAAGACGATTCAAGGCAGGAAAACGTTTCTGACACAGAAAACGATGCTGATGAGGATGTTTTAAAGAATCAGCTTCAAATGGCACTTGATGGCTTTGTCAATGATGGGAATAAGCCGTCTGAGACTATAGACAGCAGTGCAAAGGATGACAATGAAGATGACAGCGAAGATGATGATTTACAGTTCATCGACTTAAATTAGTGAATATGACTGGAGGATATGACTTGAAACCATATACAAGTAAGGCTAAAAAAGCAATAGATTTGGCTGCACGTATATCAAAGAAAATGAATTACAGCTATGTTGGAACAGAGCACATACTGGCTGGCCTTATAAAAGAGGGCACCGGTGTGGCAGCTGAGGTTCTAACAGCCTGCAATGTGGAATATGATAAGCTTATTTCGATGATTGAAGACCTGATTTCACCGGGGGATAACATCGAAGTGATGGACAGGGATGGCTATTCACCAAGGACACAGAGAGTATTGGAGCGTGCATCGGAGGAAGCCGATAGATTTGAGTGCAATGAGATAGGTACAGAACACTTGCTAATGGCTATAGTACTGCAGGGAGACTGTGCAGCTGCAAGACTTTTAAACACCATGGGTGTTAACAGTCAGAAGATGTTTATAGATATTCTTGGTGCGATGGGTGAGGATCCGTCTGCATACAGGGATCTGATGAAAAGCTACAGTACATCATACAAGTCTGCGACTCCTGTATTAGATCAGTATTCCAGAGATTTGACAGATATGGCAGAGGCAGGGCTTCTTGACCCTGTTATAGGCAGAAAAAAGGAGATGGAGCGCGTTATCCAGATACTTTGCCGCCGTGGCAAAAACAATCCATGTCTGATTGGAGAGCCGGGAGTGGGCAAGACCGCTATAGTAGAAGGACTTGCGCAGGATATAGTCAGTGGCAATGTTCCGGATATTCTTTTGGGAAAGAGACTGGTTTCACTTGATATGTCCGGGCTTGTAGCCAAATCAAAGTATCGTGGTGAGTTTGAGGAGCGTATCAAGAAGGTGATAAGCGAGGTTTCAAATGCCAAAAATGTACTGCTTTTCATTGATGAGCTTCACACTATAATAGGTGCAGGAGGAGCAGAAGGCTCGTTAGATGCATCTAACATATTAAAGCCTGCGCTTGCCAGAGGCGAGGTACAGGTAATCGGCGCCACTACCATAGAAGAGTACCGCAAATACGTGGAAAAGGATGCTGCGCTTGAGCGCCGTTTCCAGCCGGTGATGGTTGAGGAGCCGGGTGTGGATGAGACAATAGAGATACTCACAGGATTAAAGGGACTCTATGAGAAGCATCATGGTGTCATCATAACAGATGAGGGTGTGAAAGCAGCAGTAAACCTTTCTGCACGATATATAAATGACAGATTTTTACCTGATAAGGCGATAGACCTGATGGATGAAGCGGCAGCCAGGATAAGGCTTAAGAATCTGACATCATCTGACGAGCTGCTTGCTCTGAAAAAAGAGATAACAGATAAGCAGAACCAGGTGGAAAATGCTTTGTCGAAAGGAGATCTCACAGCTGCCGGCGCGCTTATGTCAGAAAAGGAAGTGCTTGAAAATAAACAGCAGAAGCTTATGAGAAAGAACCGTCGCACAGGAGCCAAAAACCAGCCTGTAGTCGGCGAAAATGAGATAGCGGATGTAGTATCGGGATGGACCAAAATACCTGTAAATAAGCTTACAGAGTCAGAGGCAGGACGACTTGCAAAGCTTGAACAGATACTTCACAAGCGTGTAATAGGACAGGAGGAGGCTGTTTCTGCTGTCGCAAAGGCAGTCAGACGAGGCCGTGTTGGTTTAAAGGATCCTAAGAAGCCGATTGGCTCATTCCTGTTTTTGGGACCGACAGGAGTAGGTAAGACGGAGGTATCAAAGGCGCTTGCTGAGGCTGTCTTTGGCAAAGAAGATGCCATGATACGTGTTGACATGTCAGAGTACATGGAAAAGCATAGTGTTTCAAAGATGATTGGTTCACCACCGGGATATGTGGGCCATGAGGAGGGCGGACAGCTCTCAGAGAAGGTCAGACGCAATCCTTTTTCTGTTATACTGTTTGATGAGATAGAAAAAGCACATCCTGATGTGTTCAATATACTTTTACAGGTGCTTGATGATGGTAGAATCACTGATTCACAGGGGCGCACGGTTGATTTCAAGAATACAATAATCATCATGACATCAAATGCAGGAGCTTCTTCTATTATAGAACCAAAGCGCCTTGGCTTTGGCGCTGGTGAGGATGAAAAGCAGGATCACGAGCGTATGAAGAACAGTGTCATGGAGGAGGTCCGCCGTATATTTAAACCTGAGTTTTTGAACCGAATCGACGAGACTATTGTATTTAGAGCTCTCAACAAGGATGACATGAAGCATATAGTGACACTTCTTGTAAAGGAGCTTAAGAAACGCTGTAAAGAACAGCTTGATATAGAGCTCACAGTGCGCGACAGTGCAAAATCCTTTATCGTGGACAAAGCCTATGACAGAAAATATGGCGCAAGACCTCTTAAACGAAAGCTTCAGGAGGAGATTGAAGACCGTATGTCAGAGGATATTATTACCGGCAAAATTAAGCGCGGCAATAAGGTAATAATTTCTACGAAAAACAAACAAATTTCATTGACTGTTGAGTAGAATTGGATTTATAATTAATATATCAATATAGCTACGGGAGGATAAAAATGGCTGTAATAAGTGAATTAATCCGTACTGAGGAAAACGGAAAGCTCAGCTTCGGAGATTATACATTGGCTGCAAAGGCAAAGCTTGACAATTTTGAGAAGGATGGAGATATCTACAAGGTAAAGACCTTTAAGGAGATTACAAAGCTCGAAAGAAACGGACTCTTTGTATACGAGTCTGTTCCGGGAACAGCGGTTATGGATTTCGAGGAGACTGCTGATACAGTGACATTTACTGTGGAGGGACCTGAGGATGCTCAGATTACTCTTGGCCTTGAAGAGGAGACAGAGTACGAAATTGATATAGCTGGAGCTGTTGCAGGTACTATGAAGACAAATCTCGGCGGCAAGCTCAGCTTAAGCGTAGAGCTTGAGGGTGTTGATTCAGTCGATATCAAAGTATCAAGAAAATAGAGTATATTTTTAGCCCGGTGAAAGCCGGGCTTTTTGTATTTTATAAAGGAGAACAATATGGCAAAAGGAAAGACCTCTGTATTTTTCTGCCAGGAATGTGGTTATGAATCGGCAAAATGGATGGGACAGTGCCCGGCCTGTAAGGAATGGAATACATTTGTAGAGGAAACCGTAGATAAAAAGTCGATAAGCTCGTCGGGAAAAGTAAAAAAAGAATCAAAGGCGGCACAGGTTCTGCCTCTTTCGGCAGTAAAAAGCGAGAAAGAGGAGCGTATAGTGACAGGTATAGCCGAGTTTGACAGAGTGCTTGGTGGAGGAATTGTGAGGGGGTCACTTGTGCTTGTGGGAGGAGATCCGGGTATAGGAAAATCCACACTTCTACTTCAGGTATGCAGGGAACTTTCACAAAAAAAGGTGCCATTACTTTATGTGTCAGGTGAGGAATCCCTGCATCAGATAAAGATGCGTGCCGACAGACTTGGCGATTTTACGGATTCACTGGAGCTTTTATGTGAGACAAGTCTTGATATAGCAAAGGACGTGATTCAGCGAAAAAAACCGGAGGTTGTTGTAATAGATTCCATCCAGACTATGTACAATGAGGAGATAGCGTCGGCACCGGGCAGTGTCTCACAGGTCAGGGAGACAACCGGAGTGCTTATGCAGCTTGCAAAGACTCTGGGTATTTCTGTTTTTATAGTAGGACATGTGACAAAGGATGGTGCGGTTGCGGGGCCGAGGACGTTGGAGCATATGGTTGATACTGTGCTTTATTTTGAGGGTGACAGGTATGAGTCGTACAGGATACTTAGAGGCGTTAAGAACAGATTTGGTTCGACCAATGAGATAGGCGTATTTGAAATGAAGGCGGAGGGACTTGTTGAGGTGGAAAATCCGTCGGAGTATATGCTTAGCGGTAAGCCCGAGGGAGCATCAGGATCAATTGTCACATGTTCCATAGAGGGAAGCCGTCCGATACTTCTCGAGATACAGGCTCTTGTATGTCACAGCTTTTTTAATAATCCAAGGCGTACAGCAAATGGTACAGATTATAATAAAGTAAATCTACTCATGGCGGTCCTTGAAAAAAGAGCCAACCTGTCACTGTCAGACTGTGACGCTTATGTGAATATAGCAGGCGGTATAAGGATGAACGAACCGGCGATAGACCTTGGGATAGTGCTTGCAATCGCATCAAGCAAAAAGGATATTATAGTGCGTGAGGATACCATATGCTTTGGAGAGGTGGGCTTAAGCGGAGAGGTGCGCGGAGTTACCATGTCCGAGCAGCGTGTTGCTGAGGCAAAGAAGCTTGGCTTTAAAAAGTGTATTGTTCCCAAAGTGTGTCTTGCAGGAGTGTCGCATATTAGTGGAATTGAGATTGTCGGTGTGGCAAATATCAAGGAAGCGATAGAGGCTGTCAGATAGTAATTGTGAGAATTGCATATAATAAACAGACAATTTAGAAAATTCGTGTTTTTTAAGACAGTTTTACTACTTTAATTAATTGCAGTAAATCCGTTGACATATGTGTGCCGGGATGATATTATATCAAAGCTGACTCGCGGGACACATTGAGTTGTAGAGCTTGTGAGTTGCAATTTACAGACATGACTTTATAAATATTGCTTTGAAATAAGCTGATTAAATAAGTTATGAAAAAAGTTCTTGACAAATGAAAAACATTTTGATAGAATAAACAAGCTGTCGCAAGACAGAGAACTTAAAACAGAGTTCAAAAAATAAAAAAGTGCTTGACAAACGAACAGCGATTTGATAAAATAATCAAGCTGTCGCAAGAAAGCAAAACAAAGAACATTGATAACTGAACAGTGAGAAACCTTGAAAGATTTTGAGAATC
>ENA-UONV01002492-UONV01002492.1-human-gut-metagenome-genome-assembly--contig:-CS4-NODE-2492-length-13465-cov-8.266518_pt1 | contig 13465 bp, 8 predicted proteins | sample MGYA00242461_ERZ724008 | MGnify/ENA metagenome assembly ERZ724008 | reverse complement strand
TAGTCGAAGATGATATTTATTATAATCCGAACGATAAAAATCCTGTTGTAGAAAAGAAAGAAAAAGAGGCCCAGAAAGAACTTCAAGAGAAAGCTGCGGTTAAAAAAACATTGATGGCAACGTCGGATAATCACTTTCGAGATGTCGATGAATATAATCGTCGTGGAGAATCTTCCGATATGACGCTTGAAGATATTGCGGCCAATCAGAAAGAAGACCATGTAGAATACAATGTGGTCGATGAGAATGGTGACGACGGATATTATTTGAATGGCTTTAACGGCTCCGACTCGGATTATGAATACGCGTTGCGCATTCGTCGTTTTCACAATCCAAAGTTTGTCGTTTCGGTAAGCGACCCATTCTATTCCGATATTTATTTTTTGGATAATAACGATTGGAACGTTTATATCTCGGATAATTATGCGTGGGTAACCCCGACATGGACAAATCCGTGGTATTGGAATTATACATGGGCGCCATATTCTTATACCAGCTGGTCTTGGCGTTGGAGTTTGGGTCCGTGGGGATTCTCGTTCGGATATGATCCTTTTTACAGTTGGGGTGGTTATTGGGGCTGGAATTCATGGTATCGTCCTCCTTTCTACCACCATCACCATCATCATTATTATTATGATCGTCCTTACTATGGTTGGAACAGACCGTATCGTCCTCAGTACACTCCCAACGGCCGCACTCCTAACCGCTATGGCGGTAGTGCGATATCTTCCGGGAACTCTGCTGCATCGAGCAGGCGGCGTGCGACTGTCGGCACAGGGACTTCGGGAAATACGACCGGTCGCCGTACGGTTGGAAATGTAACTTCTACATCGGGCGGACGCGGTTCGCAATCGGTAAATGGAGTACGTACAAATCGAGGCACTGTAATAAGCAATAGTTCCAATTCGAATGGCAACCGGGGGTATAGTTTTGGGGAGGCAAATTCTTCCAGAAGGGGGAATTCCTCATTTTCAGGAACGGTTTCTAACCCGTCGAGTAGTCAAAGTAGAAGACAGACGACCATCAATAATAATACAAACTCTTCGAGAAGAAATTATAATAGTATAGGAAATGGTGGACGAGGTAGTTCCTCGTATAATCGCAGTACACCTTCTTCCAATCGAAATTCGGGTTACTCGAATAGTTCTTCGTCGAGTCGCCGTTCCTCCGGTAGTTATTCTGCTCCGTCTCACTCTTCTTCATCGAGAGGAAGTGGAACGTCTTCCCGGGGAAGTAGCAGTAGCGGACGTGGGGGACGCAGATAAATAGGGTTGAATTTTCAAAATGAGACATATGAAGAATGTAAGATATGGTTTGGCATTGGCTGCTCTATGTAGCAGCTCAATGCTTTTCAGTCAGGGAGTTGTTGATGCTTTGAAATATTCTCAACAAGACATACGGGGAACGGCTCGTTATATGGGTATGGCGGGCGCTTTTGGCGCATTAGGGGGGGATATCACGACATTGAGCCAGAATCCGGCAGGTATAGGAGTTTATCGCAATTCCGATATAGCTGCAACGATAGACCTTTCCAATCAAGTAAGTTCGGTGAATACGGCTGGAAATAGAATGTCCGATAGCAAGTTTAATGTTTCATGTAATAATTTTGGCTTTGTATGGACTGTCCGTTTTAATCAGGAAGCCTTGAAAAATTTGAATTTCGGTTTTGCCTATAATAAGCAAAAATCGTTTGACCGCTCCTATAAAGCCGGCTATTCGGGGATAACCGGAGCCAGTTCGCTTTCGGGGTATATTGCCCATTTATCCGAAGGTTATTATGTTGCAGATTTACGTGGTAGTAATAATTATAACCCATACGACAATCTTAGTAATCCGTGGTTGAATGTCTTGGGAGCTGAGTCCTATTTGATAAATCCAAAAAGTCCGACAGGAGATTCATGGAATAGTATAGTAGGAAACGGTACGAATACAGCGGGAGATCTCTATGTTCGGGAGAAAGGTTCGATCGATGAATACAACTTTAATGTCGGAGGAAATATCTATAACGTATTTTATTGGGGGTTAGGAATTGCCGTTACCGACTTTTCTTATGATATTCAAAGCGGGTATGGTGAAAACTTTACGGGAGGATATATCTCATCGGGTAGCCCGAATGTGGACGGCTGGTACTTGATGAGAAATGCATTACATACGAACGGATCGGGGATAAAAGTCAATTTGGGGGTCATTATGAGAGCCACCGATAATTTCCGTTTGGGCTTTGCTTTCCATACTCCTAATTATTATAAAATGACCGATTCGTATGTGGCATCGGTGAAATATGATTTTAATGAATCGGGGACATCTCATGAGGGGTTGAAAGAAACACCGAGTGGAAGTTATGATTATGAATTTCAATCTCCGTGGCGTATGATAGCCAGTGCCGCTTATGTTTTTGGACAAAATGGAATTTTAAGTTTTGATTACGAGTATACATCGAGTAACAACATGTCATTCGACAATCCCTATTCGGTCGATGCTTTTTATAAAACTAATCAGGAAATTACGGAGATGGTTTCGCCTATGCATACATTTAAAATCGGAGGTGAATTTCGTCTTACGCCCCAAATCAGTGCCCGTTTAGGATATGCTTATCAGACTTCCCCTGTAAAATCGGAATACAGGTCGGGACGCGAAATTCCTACGGCCGGAACGCTTACGATGTTTACCTTAGATAGAGAGACCAATTATTTTACGGTAGGTTTGGGATACCGCTTTTCGAATGTTTATGTAGATATGGCTTATATGCATCGCTACCGTCGTAGCGAACTTTTCCCGTTCTCTCCGTTGCCGGCTGCTGTGGATAATCCTTATAATCCAGATCAGACAGAGCCGTCGTTGGCCATTTCGCCTCAGATATCTTCGTTGACGGACCATAATAATTCTTTTGTTTTGACTTTGGGTGTAAAGTTCTAAGACAGAACGGAAATATATTTTGAAAGAGCGACTTAAAATCTAAGTTGCTCTTTTGTTTTTTATTGAAAAGAAATGTATATCTTTGAAAAGATATGGAAAAATTCCATGACAAGATGGAAGAAAATTTTGTGATAGATACAGGGAATAAAGAGTTTCAAGACGCTTTGAGCTTGATTCAATATACATCTCAGTCAGTTTTTTTGACGGGGAAAGCGGGTACGGGCAAATCTACTTTTTTGAAATATGTGTGCGAGCATACCAAAAAGAAATATGTAGTTCTGGCCCCGACAGGAGTGTCGGCGATTAATGTGGGCGGTAGTACGATTCATTCGTTTTTTAAGATGCCGTTTCGGCCCATGTTGCCCGACGATCCCGATTTGAGTTTGGCGGGAGGAAGAATATATGAATTATTAAAATACAATAAGAAGCAGCGACAGTTGTTGCGTGAAGTGGAATTGATTATTATCGATGAAATATCGATGGTACGGGCCGATATGATTGATTTTATCGATCGTGTGTTACGGGTTTATTCGGGTAATATGAGGTTTCCTTTCGGTGGCAAGCAGTTATTGTTGGTAGGCGATGTATATCAATTGGAGCCAGTTGTGACTTCCGATATGCGAGATATTCTTAGCCGGTTTTATTCTAATTTCTATTTTTTTTCGGCACGGGTTTTTAGAGAAATGTCGCTGGTTCCTATCGAGTTGCAAAAAGTGTATCGACAGCAAGATGAGCGTTTCGTAGAAGTATTGGATAAAATAAGAAACAATACTGCGACAAGAGAAGAACTCGATTTGTTGAATAGCCGTTATCTCCCGCAATATGAACCTGAGAAGGATAATTTCTCGATTACATTGGCGACTCGTAGGGATCAGGTGGACTATATCAATGAAAACCGACTATCTGGATTGCCGGGGAAAGAATATACATTTACGGGGACGATAAAAGGTGATTTCCCTGAGGGGAGTTTGCCTACTTCGTTGGAACTGGTCGTAAAGATCGGAGCCCAAGTGATTTTTATAAAGAATGACCCGGAACGTAGGTGGGTGAACGGGACGATAGGAATGATTTCGGACATAACGCCCGATGAGAAAATCGAGGTGGTGCTTGAATCGGGTGAGATATATGAGTTGGAGCGTTGTGTTTGGGAGAATATCAAATATACCTACAATGAAAAAGAAAAGATTATCGAGGAAAGTGTATTGGGCACTTTTTTACAATTTCCCATTCGTTTGGCTTGGGCTATTACCGTGCATAAGAGCCAGGGATTGACGTTTAATCGCGTGATTGTCGATTTTACGGGAGGGGCTTTTGCCGGGGGACAGACGTATGTGGCTTTGAGTCGATGCCGATCTTTGGAAGGTATTGTGTTGAAACGGCAGATCACGCATCGGGATATATTCGTAAATCCCGATATCGTACGGTTCAGCAAAGGTTTCAACGATTCTGTTTTGATAGAACAGTCATTGAAGCTCGCACAAGCCGATCGTCTGTATGTCGAGGCTGTGAATGCTTTCGACGAAGGCGATTTTGACAAGATGTTACAAAGTTTTTTCAAGGCTATCCATACGAGATATGATATTGAGAAACCCGTAATTCAGAGGTATATTCGTAAAAAATTGAACGTTATCAATCAGTTGCGTGTTAAAAATCGGGAGCTTCAACAGGCGTTGTCCGATAGGAATACCGTATTGCGTAAATATGCACATGAATATTACCTATTAGGGAACGAGTGTATAACTAAGGCAAAGGATGTGCGGGCGGCTTTGGCTAATTTTGACAAAGCGTTGTCTCTCGATCCTACGTTGATCGATGCATGGGTAAGAAAAGGAATTACGCTCGAAGATCAAGGCGATGAACATGGAGCTATGGCGTGTTACAATGAAGCTGTAAGGTTGAGCCCGTTGAGTTTTAAAGCTCTATATAATCGGGGTAAATTACGCTATAAACAAGGCGATTATGAAACGGCATTATCCGATTTTGCAAAAGCCGTTAAACAAAAACCGTTACATGCTACGGCGCACGATCGACTCGGAGATACTTTTATCAAACTGGAAATGCCCGATATGGCCGCTCGTCATTGGGCTATTGCAGAAGAGTTGAGGGAGAAAAAACAACAGAACAACAAATAAATAATAACTATGATGAACAAAGGTCTGAAAAAAGGATTGAAGATTACCGGAGTAACCGTGGCGGTTATCTTGGTATTCATGCTTGTCTTGCCATTTATGTTTAAAGACAAAGTGATAACTATTGTGAAAAAAGAGGCCAATGAGATGTTGAATGCCAAGCTCGATTTTGAATCGCTCGATATTAGTCTCTTTTCGCATTTTCCGAGTGCGTCTATCGAATTGAATGGTTTGACACTTTCGGGTATAGATGATTTTGAAAACGACACGTTGGTTTCTGCTGAATCCATCGATGTGGCTGTAAATGTGATGAGTCTGTTTAGTGACAAAGGTTTCGATGTGAATTACGTCGTTTTGGACAAGCCGTCGATAAAAGCGGTGAAGTTGGCCGATGGACGGGTGAATTGGGATATTATGAAACCGGACACGGTCGATGTGGAAGAAGAAAAAACGGTCGAAGTAGAGGGCGAATCTTCTTTCCGTCTGAAATTGAAAAATTTTAAGATAGCCGATGCTACGATCGTTTATGTGGACGATTCCACGCATATGCAATTCTATACCGATAAACTGAATTTGAAGCTATCGGGCGATATGAGTGCCGATATGACCGATATAGACAGTAAATTGTCCTGTAAAGATATTTACTTTGCGATGGGGGGTATTTCTTATTTGAAACAGGCTGAGGCCGGAGCGAAGTTAACGGTATCGGCCGACTTGAAGAATAATAAATTTATTTTGAAAGAAAACACGTTGAGCTTGAATGCCATTGTCCTGAATCTCGATGGTTGGGTAGCGCTCCTCGACGATGGGGCTATGGATATGGACTTAAAGATAAACACTTCTGAGATAAACTTTAAAGAGATACTTTCTTTGATACCGGCTATATATCAGAATAATTTCGATAAATTGCGCACGACAGGCAATATGTCGCTTACGGCTTTTGCAAAAGGGCGAATGGCCGGTGAGAATATGCCCCAGTTCGGGCTAACGCTCGGTGTGAAAGATGCTACACTTAACTATGAAGGAATGCCGGCTTCGGTCGATGGAATCAATATAGGTGCTTCGGTGAGCAATCCGGGCGGAAGTCTGGATAAAACAATTATCGATTTATCGGAATTTCGTCTCTCTATGGCAGGCAATCCTTTCAAGGCTGCGCTGTATGCCTCTACACCTATATCGGATTTGAATTTCAAGGCTACTGCCGACGGTACGGTTCATTTGGGGAAAATCAAGGATATTTATCCTTTGGGCGATTCTATCACCCTGAGTGGTGTCGTTACCGCCGATTTGCAATTTGCAGGTCGTATGTCCGATATTGAAAAAGAAAATTATCAGAATATAAGAGGAGAGGGAACACTGACTGTCGCCGACATGGATTTAACGATGAAAGGTTTGCCTGCCGTCGCAGTGAAAAAGGCGCAGGCTTCGGTTTCGGCCAAAGCCATGTCGTTGTCTCAGCTTGATGTTAAGGTTGGAAAGAGCGATATTCAAGCCCATGGTTCTTTATCCAATTATCTGGCGTACGTTTTGAAAAATGAGACTATAAAAGGTTCTTTGACGGTGACTTCGTCGCTGCTTGACCTGAACGAATTGATGGGTGACTCGGAAACTTCGGGAGAAGAGACCGTCGAAGCCGATACAACGACTCTTTCTGTGATAGAAGTTCCTAAGAATATCGATATGACTTTAAGTGCTGACTTCAAGAAAATTCTTTTCCAAAAGATGGAACTCGATAATGTGACGGGTAAACTTATCGTTGCTGACGGTGCTGTACGAATGACTCCGTTGAGCTTGAACGCATTCGGTGGAGCAATGGTGGCGAATGGTATTTATAGTACGGCCGAGAGCGTTGTTCGTCCTATGGTTAATTTTGACCTCGATATACAAAAAGCCTCCTTTGAAAAAACGTTCGAGCAATTGGACATGATTCAGAAGATTGTCCCCATTTTTGCTAAAACCGGTGGAACATATTCCGTTAAGGTCGACCTGAAATCTGCTCTGGATAGTCAGATGTCGCCCGATTTAAGTTCTTTGACTGCCGATGGTGTCATTCAATCCAACGATATTCAATTACAAAATATCGAAGTATTCAGCCAGTTGGCAACGCTGTTGAAAAACGATAAATTGAAGAATATCGAAGCGAAAGATTTGAAAATCTCTTTTACCATTAAGGACGGTAAAGTAAAGACTTCGCCTTTTGATATGAAGCTGGGTAATATTACAATGAATCTTTCTGGTGTTACAGGACTTGATCAGACGATTGATTATCGAGCGAAAATCAATATTCCGGGAGCCGGGGCTTTGAGTAATGTTTCGGCGACGATAGGAGGAACGTTCTCCAAGCCATCTATTAAGTTGAATACCGATGAGGTGGTTAAGAATGCCGTGACGAATGTGATTGCTTCGGAAGTTTTGGGAGTGGATGCCGAAGATATAGAAGCTCAGAAAGCCGCTATTCGTAAGCAGGCCGAAGAGGCGGGAAATAAATTGATCGCTACGGCGAAATCGGAGAGCGAAAAGCTCATTTCCAAAGCATCGAATCCTTTGGCGAAAGTCGCAGCTCAGGCAGCCGGTAAGAAATTGGTAGAAGAAGCAGAGAAACAAGCTCAGAAGTTAAAGGACGAGGCCGAGAAATTGATAGAAAAACAATATGGTGGGTCGGAATAAGAAAATTCCGATTGAAAGAAAAAGGGAGACGAGATTTGATTTCGTCTCCCTTTTTTGTGGGAAGAAGGGGAGAAGCCTTTTGTAAACTCGAAATATTGTTCCAAAGTGCGGGAACATTATCCGATAACTCCCATCAGATATGCTCTTATAAGTTTATTGATTATCTTGGTCGCCGATAAAAGAAAAGAAGGTGAAAATAGGTATAAATTTTTGTTGCGTATTGGCGGTTCTTAGTGCTGATGCGCTATCATTGAACGCAAATGTGATTGTGCCCGATTCGGTAGCGGAGCTGGGTGTTGAACAAATGGATACTTTGGTGGTAGAGAACAATGGAGAACCTGAAATCAATTCTCTGTTCCAGTTAGATAACAACGTCCCGACACATTTAAATGTGGCTGCACCGGCAAAAAAACGTCCGTGGTTGGCTGGTGTAGAGGTGGTGGCGGAAGATCTTTTGTTTCATGTGCTTACCCGATATCTTATTAAAGAGGACTATGCTCAAATTTCATGGTCATCGATAAAAAACAACTTTAAGACCGGCTTGTTGTGGGATAACGATAAGTTCGAGACTAATCTTTTTTCACACCCTTATCAAGGTAATCTTTATTACAGCAGTGCCCGTTCCAACGGATTGAATTTTTGGGAATCTGCACCTTATGCTCTCTTGGGAAGTTCTATTTGGGAATGGTTTATGGAGACACAACCGGCCTCTATCAACGATATAATGTCTACAACCTTTGGCGGAATGGCCTTAGGGGAAACGACCTATCGTCTGTCTTCGTTGGTCTTGAACGGACAGGCTCGGGGGTGGGAGAGGGCATCCCATGAGTTGGTCGCCGCGTTTTTAAATCCGGTACGGGCAGTCAATCGTTTGATGACAGGGGAAGCGTGGCGTATAGGTCCTCGGTATGTGGATAAAGAAGCGACTATCCCGTTTCATTTTCGATTTGAGGCCGGGTATCGTATGCTCGATAACATTAGGGAAGGCAAGAACAGAAGTATACATGTCGGGTGTATGGATTTCTCGTTGATTTATAACGACCCGTTCGAAATTGAAGGGAATGTTCCGTTCGAACATTTTACGGCTCGAATGTTGTTCAATATGTTCGCCCATCAACCCATTATCGGGGACGTAAATATTTGCGCTTCTATATGGGGCCGGGAACATGATTATAAAAATGGGAATGAATTGTTTGCCGGTATATTCCAGAATTATAGCTATTACAATAGCGGAAGAATGGATAATGAGTCGAACGAAGTGCCGTTTCGCATTTCCGAGACTGTATCCTATGGCCCCGGTGTTTTATATCGCATGAAACTGCATGAAAATAACACTTTGGCCTTGAACGGATTTGTTTCGGGAGTGGCTCTTGGCGGTGCTTTGTGCGATTATTATCAATTTCACGACCGTGATTACAATATGGGAAGCGGATATAGTATTCGCCTCAACGGCTTGTTTACTTTACAGCGCCGGTTCGGCATTTATTTGGGATTTGAGAATTACCATATTTTCACGTGGAAGGGGTATGAGCATAAGGACTATGAAAATATGAATCCTCATTATCTCGATGCACAAGGTGCTGTCGGAGACGCTCGTTTGCAGATGATGAACCTACGTGGTTCGTTTGCTATTAGTCCAAAGGTGGGTATCTCTGCCGAAACAGCTTGGTGTCGGCGAAAATCACATTATAAATATTTCCCCGATGTCCTGTCCGACACATTTGAATTTCGGCTTATGTTTTCATATCATATTTGAAATATTTACTAATTTTGTACATATAAAATATGAATATGAAAACACACATTTTTCTGGGGCTATTGTTCGTAGGATTATGGGCAAACGCTCAAATTGTTTATCACGATGCTTCTCAATTCGCATTATTAGGTAGAGCGACAAATAGTACACTAACACGTTATGAACGGTTGCCGGACTCTTTGCAATCGAAAGTGAGACCGGTGTTGTGGAATTTAGGACAGAATACGGCTGGTCTTGCTGTCCGTTTTCGAACAAATTCGACAACTGTCTCGGCTCAATGGACTGTTCGTTTCGACAATATCATGAATCATATGGCTCTGACAGGAATAAAGGGACTTGATTTATATTGTTTGGAAGATACCGTTTGGCGGTTTGCCGGAGTAGGTCGTCCTAGTGGAAAAGAGAACAAAGCAACTCTTGTCGCTCACATGGAGCCTAAGATGAGGGAATTTTTATTGTATCTGCCGCTTTATGACGGAATAACCGATTTGCAAATAGGAGTTGATTCTTTATCTGAAATTTTATTACCGGCTATCAATTTGCCGGTTCGAGAAAAACCGATTGTTTTTTATGGCACAAGTATCTTACAGGGTGGGTGTGCCACAAGGCCCGGTATGGCTCACACCAACATTCTATCGCGTTGGTTGAATAGAGAAACGATTAATTTAGGATTTAGCGGAAATGGCCTTCTCGATGTGGAAATAGCCGAAATAATGGCCCATATAGATGCTTCTGTTTACGTGTTGGATTTCGTTCCTAATTGTCAGGCTGCGCGAATAGACAGTTTGGCCGAACACTTTTATAAGATCATTCGGGAACGGCAGCCCCATACACCGATACTCTTTGTCGAGAATCCTGTGTATCCATATTCCTTTTACAATAAACAAGTTGCCGATGATATTGCCTCTCGAAATGAATCGATCAATAGAATTTTTCATCTTCTAAAAGAAAAAGGGGATAAAAATATTTGGTTGTTGAAATCTGAAAGCATGATAGGTCATGACGGTGAAGCCACTGTCGATGGAGAACATTTTACCGACTTAGGCTTTATGCGTTATGCCGAGTTTTTATATCCCATATTGCAAAAACACATGGGGCAATAAATCGTTTGTTTATTAGATTTATTCCGATCGTCGCTGTGTATTGGGGAAAACGATAGGTGTATATTTTGTACTATTCTGTATAATATTATATATTTGTTGTGTAAAATATACCAATAGTATGGTGAAAGATATAATTTCACTCGTTCGGCCTCAACAGTGGCTTAAAAATGTATTTATTTTTCTTCCGATATTTTTTAGCCGGAAGTTGGGTGACGGGGCTTGTTTGAGCTCCGCATTGATTGCGTTTGTTGTTTACTGTTTGGTCGCTGGGTCTATATATTGTTTGAATGATATTTGCGATAGAGAATCCGATCGCTTGCATCCGACTAAGTGCCGGCGACCTATCGCTTCGGGTGCAGTATCGGTGGGAGCCGGATATGGTATAATGGCTCTGTTGTTGGTCTTGGCAATCGCTTTGACATTTGTTTATGATTCAACCGTCCGGCACGTGTTGCTGATAAATGTCGGTATCTATTTTATTTTGAATATAGCCTATTGTTTTTGGTTGAAACATATTGCGTTGGTCGATGTTTTTGTGATATCGATAGGCTTTGTGTTAAGGGTTCTTGTGGGTGGAGTCGTTACGGGGATATGGATTTCGCCGTGGATTATCTTGATGACGTTTCTGTTGGCTCTGTTTTTGTCGTTTGCCAAAAGGCGGGACGATGTACTCATTTATGAGCGAACCGGAGACAAGATGAGGCTTAATATAGCCCGTTATAATTTGGAGTTTATCAATATGGCGATAACTCTTGTCGGGGTTATCGTGGTCGTTTGTTACATTATGTATACTGTATCACCGGAGGTGATCGAAAGAATGGGAACCTCCAATCTCTATCTGACTACGATATGGGTTTTGGCTGGAATCTTACGTTATTTGCAGTTGACAGTGGTAGATAAGAATAGCGGCAGTCCTACAAAGATATTGATACACGATCGGTTTATCCATGTTTGTATTGTGGGCTGGGTTCTGTCTTTCGGGGTTCTGATTTATTTTTGAGGAATATGAGAATTGCTATTTTCGATTTTGATGGAACGGTTACTACCAAAGATACACTTTTGGAATTTATCAAATTTGTGAGAGGGCCTGTTTCGTTCTATGCGGGTTTTCTTAGGTATGCTCCGCAACTTTTGGCGTATAAATTAGGGCTTTATCCGAATTGGAAGGTGAAACAACAAATATTTTCCCATTTTTTCAAAGGAATGAGGTTGGAGGATTTCAATCGGTTGTGCGAGGAATTTTTTCAAAAGGAAGGAAAGGCTCTTGTTCGGCAAAGTGCAAGGATTGCTATATGGGAACAATTGCAGAAATGCAATAGGGTTTTTATTGTAAGTGCAAGTATTTATAATTGGATCAAACCTTTTGCTTCCGATTTAGGTATCCGGGACATATTATCTACCGAGATCGAAGTGGACGGTGAAGGTTGTCTGACCGGTTTCTTTTCGAATAAAAATTGTTATGGACAGGAGAAGTTTGTGAGGCTGCTGGAACAGATTCCCGATTTAGAAAATAATTACTTGATCGTATATGGCGACAGTAAAGGGGATTCGCAGCTATTGAAATATGCCAACGAATCCCATTACCGTGCCCTGTGATTGATTCCTCTTTGGGGAATAGCGGTCTTATACTGTAATCAATTCGTATTGCATAACTCCTAATCCGATCTTTTGTGCATGTTCGAGTCCGGCTTGCCAATTGGTATCGGGGTGCATCAGATGGAATTTATCGGCGCCTTCGAGATGTTCGTGCGGGTGTTTCTCAGTCAGACAACTGCCATTGATTGCCGGTGCTGCGATGACCATATCGGCGCAAGCCTTGTCCAAAGCGACCGGGTCGAATGATGCGAGTATTCCCAAATCGGGGATAATGGCGGCATCGTTGTGATTCCAACAGTCGCATTCAGGTGAAACATTCATAATGAAACTGATGTGGAAATGAGGCTTGTCCTTCAATATGGCTTGGGTATATTCGGCTATTTTATAGTTCAAGCGTTCAGACGTATCGCATTCTCCCATTACGGCTGCATCGTGTTGGCATAAAGCGACACATTGCCCGCAACCGACACATTTGGTATAATCTATTTCGGCTTTATGGTTTTGGTTCAAGTGTATGGCATCGTGGGCGCAATGCTTGACACAGATGTTACAGCCTTTACAGTTCTCTGTTTCGATTTTGGGTTGAGAATTACAGTGCAATTCTAGTTTACCGCCTACGCTCGCTCCTCCCATTCCTAAGTTTTTTAAAGCACCGCCGAATCCGGCTTGCTCATGACCTTTGAAGTGAGTCATTGAGATAACTATATCGGCATCGGCTAATGCCGATCCAATTTTCGGAGCCTTGCAGTACTCCCCATTTAAAGGTATTTCACGGTACTCCGTTCCTTTCAAACCGTCGGCGATAATGACTTGGCATTGCGCTGAAATGGGGTTATATCCATTTTCCATGGCGCTTTGTAAATGGTCTACCGCGTTGGCCGGAGTAGAGCGTGTTGCAGTCGGTAAGAAAGGGTTTTGCTCCCCAAGAGCGGAGTAGGGTTGCCAGTCGAGCTGCATAGTTCGGACGGAGATATGCTAAATTTCCCGGTTCTCCGAAGTGTATTTTTATAGCTACGAATTGGTCTTTGAAATCGATACTTTCGATTCCGGCCCGTTTGATTAAACGCTCCATCTTGTCGAGTAGATTGCTCGAAGGAGTCGTGTGCAGATTGGTAAAGAATACTTTGGATTTATCCATAGAAATTTGTTTTAAGTTAGTGGTAGAAAATGTAAAATCTATCGTTAAAACGGCGATGTTCGATTTTCCCGGTAGACTGTTCGTTTCTTACATTTATTGCAAAAATAAGGAAAAATCATGATTGTATTATTATCTTTTATTTTATTTGATATGAATAAAA
>ENA-UONV01002486-UONV01002486.1-human-gut-metagenome-genome-assembly--contig:-CS4-NODE-2486-length-13487-cov-4.098496_pt1 | contig 13487 bp, 5 predicted proteins | sample MGYA00242461_ERZ724008 | MGnify/ENA metagenome assembly ERZ724008 | reverse complement strand
TGCAGTCTTTAAATGATAATCCAGGCAGCCATGCAGTGGCAGGCTTTTAGCACGATCCCATTTTCCGGGCAAATCGTACCATCCTCCATTGTAATAATCTTCGGAACCCGTACCGTGAATACGCATTTTACCGTCTACGTAAGTGGAATCATCTCCTTCGAAGAATACCATATTACCAGGATATAAACCTTGTGCTGAGTGAATGGTACCTACGTAATGCCCTTTACCTTTTACAGAAAGGAAATCATAAAATTTGCCTTGTTCCGGATTAATTTCTCCATGCCAGAAAGCATATAATTTACCTTCGGTTTGTTTTATTCTGGCTTCCGTATTATAATAAACCTTCACTTTGAAAGGAATAGTTGTTCCTTCTATAGCTCGATACTGCAATGACATTTTTGCGGATTGATCGAATGGGCAAGGTAGAAAACAATAATGCCTTCCTGCATCACTTCCTATAATCATTCCGTTCATGGATGGCTTTTCTGTGGAATATCCAAAGAAGTCTTGCATCGGAATGTTTATTGCAGGAGCTTCTTCTTCATCCCATATAGCCTGTAAAAATATATCTTTGTGAAGAAGTTGTTTGCTGTTAATTTCGAATCCTACGATTCGTCCCGGTGTATTTGTATGGAAGAACTCTTTTTCTTCACCTGGAGCCAATGAAAAAGAAAGTTCTTCTGTCTGGTAATTTGCAGACTTTCCTTCAGCAAAAGTGTTCATATGTGATTTAGAAAAGTTTTCCCATACCCGGCATGCTTTCGATAACGCAGTTTCTTCTTCAGAAGACAGGTCGATGGAAAAGCTTTCTATATCATAGTTTGGCATATTGCGGTATTGAATTTGATAAAATTTCATTTGAGCGCCATTCAATACAATCTTGCATGATTTTTTGTATGGAATGGGGAGATAGCAATAATATCCGCCTACTCCTTCTCCGCAAACAGGGTTTATGAAAGGGTATTGTTTGTTAGAGAATAAATCCTGGAAGCAGATTTTCAATTGGGCTTTTTTCTGTCCGTCAAAGTAGAATTCTAATGTATCGTTAGTAGGGGTAGGGGTCCAGATGCGATTAATGATTCCGGGACCTTTCATTTCCGCAATAACAAGTTTATCACCTTCTTTCCGAAGATATGAATAAGTGCCGTTAAATCCATCATCATTGCCTCCTGTTCTATCATAACTGGAAATTTGCTCCACAATACAGTTGGAACGGAAATCGGGTAATAAATCCAGGCGATAAAGAGATTCTAATTCTGATGAATAATTATATTTTCTCTTTGTAACGGTGGAGCAGGAGAGGAGTAAACATATAATTACTCCTCCTGCTACTATAAAGTGATTCTTAATCCATTTATTCTGCATATTATTATTCTCTTTTTCCTTGATAAATAAATCATTATTCGTCTCCCCAGGCATTATTTCCTTTCGACTTTTTCCAGGTTTCGCGCATCTGATGAATATTCCAGAAATTAATCAGGGATTTCAATTTGCGACCGGTCTTATCCGGAATGGCGGGAATGGGATAAGCTTTATCCTGATACCAATAGGCAACTGTGGCAATATCCAAATTCATATCATTGGATGTACCATGTTCAATGGTTGCTTTCAGTGATTTTTCAAAGAAGATAGGATCGTTTATAAAGAAACGGTACGCATGGGTACGTCCTAACCATCCGGTTTCATTATTCACCCGAGGGTAACCGAAGAAAGGACTTTGGAAAGGTTCTTTTGGACACCATGAAGTATTGAAAAAATCTTCTGTTCCAGTACCTACCATTGAAGGTATTTCTTCTCCATCAATGAACCACATATCATCTCCTTCGCCATACCAGGCAGTTGAGGGATTTTGAACATAGTAATTTAATCCGATGAAGTGGCCTTTACCTTGAATATCAGCAAATATATAATTTTCTTTTCCATCTATGTTGGCTATTTCTCCTCCTGTTTCAGGGTCTCTTACCGGAACTGTGACTTCACGATTGAACCATGCATGGAAACGTCCCATATCTTTGGGGAGTTTAGCTACTTCATAGTAGTCTACATAGAAAAAGATGTTATCAATGGCATTGTCAGCCTGATTTTCTATTTCAATGCGGGCACCTTTTTCAAATGGCATCATAAAATAGGTAGACATACCTGTTCCATCTGCAGGTTCGGTGGATAGCGCATACGATGAGAAATTGTAACTTTCATTCCAGCCTTGTCCGAAAAAAGGTCCTATCGGGGATTCTACCGAAGGGTAATCATTTCCATCCCAATATATTCGCAGGATAATGTCATTCCGGTTTATTAAATGAGGGGGAGGAGCAATGGTAAACCAAATGTGGTTGATAATTCCTGCTCCCTGAATATCGCAGATGATGACCTTCTCATTGGGTTTGATACCAACAATACGATCACCGTTATAACCATTTTTATCATAACTGCTTATGCGTTTTGAGCGGTAGCCGCTTTTTGTTTTTGCCAGATTATATAGCTCTCCATCCATTTGCTGGGAGAAGGCTGATAAAAAGGGAAGATATAACAGTAACAATAGTAAACTACGTTTCATATTTTCATTATTTTATTTCTCAGTTCCTGCTCTTAATGAACCAGGAACTGAGAAATTGATGAATAATTAAATTACTTCCATCCCGGATTCTGTTCCAGTTGCGGATTTAGCAAAATCTGGCGGGTAGGCAAGGGGAATAGATAATGTTTGTTAGGATCAAACTTTCTATCTGATGCTTTCTCCAGGATGATAACACCTTCTTCGTCTATGTCGTAGCCCAGATTATTCCAGCGACCGTCTGTTTCATACTCAGTACCTTTATACTTGATACCTCTTAATGGTTGATTGAGTTCTATTTCTGCTGTTTTCCAACGTCTCAGGTCGTCCAAGCGGAAACCTTCCAAGCTTAATTCGATAGTTCTTTCACGACGTATCTCTTCCAGCATATTCAACCCGTTTGTAGTAACGAAATCATTAGTAAGGTGTGGCATGCCAACCCTGTCTCTTAATTTGTTAATACTTAAGTCCAATTCCGTATCTGATATCTTACTATTCTTTTCGAATGATGCTTCCGCATAGATCAGCAATACTTCGGTGTAACGGATGATAGACCAGTCATTTCCTAACGGGAATGTAATTTCAGCCTCGAATTTCACATTCCTGTATCCTGTCTGAGTCCAGAAACCGAATTCCACATTATAGACAATTCCTCTGTTTGGATCATCCAGATTGTCCCAGTTTGCATTGTACATGGGTTGTGAGAATAACCAGAAGCGTTCACCCGGTTTCAGAAAGAAGATGTCCATACGGGGATCACGGTCTTCATATTCGGAAGTAAGTCTTTGATAGCCTTTGAATACAGTATTCGGATGATTAATAGGCAAACCATTTTTATCCAGATACATATCTGCCAGCTTCTTGGTTGGACAAAGATTACCGGAATGTTCGTAACGCGGAGATTCTCTGAGGTCTTCGTCATACCGCTGTGCTAAAATGGTTTCTTTATTATCGGCTTTGGTTAAACCAGCCGGATTAGCCTTAATTTTAGAAAGCGTGAAGAAGTATTTATAAGCTAAATCTCCTAATTCTGTTCTATGATCCCATAATTCATATTCATTGCTGTCAATTACACTCTTGGAAGCCGATATTGCATCGTCCAGAAAAGCTTCAGCTCCTTGCAGACCATGATATTTTCTCCATGTTCCTTCAAACAATGAAAATCTGGCTTTAAAAGCTAAGGCTGCTCCCTTTGATATACGACCTTTATCATCATTAGCTATTTCTGATTCAAGTGGTAATCCGGAGATGGCTTCGTCCAAGTTCTTTTTGATAAAGGCGGCGATTGTTTCCCGGGAGTCACGCGGACCGTACAATAAATCCTTATCATCCAATGTAAGAGTTTTCTCAATTAAAGGAACACCTCCGAAACGCCTTAATAAGTTGAAATATTGGTATGCTCTGAAAAATTTCATTTCAGCTTCATAGACTTTTATATCATCTTTCAATTCGTCCGGTGCTGTTGCACATCTTTCAAGTCCATAGTTTATATAGCGTATAGCCGAGTAAGCCCCATCCCAGGTTCCATCCGTAGTTCCGGCAATGTATGAGCTGTTACTTACATTATTAAATCCTGAAGGTTTAGTAATGTCGGACATATCATCATCCGAATTGAAAGTGGATAAGCCATAATAAAAATTATTCGCGTATCGTTTGAAATCCTCTGCATTGGCAAAATATACAGGTTCGGAGATTACATCTTTTGAATATAAATTCAAGCCTTTTTCACAGGAAACTGTAGTACCCAATAATAGTAAACAGTATCCTAACATTATATATTTATGTGTTTTCATATTATCTGTTTTTTAAAATTGTACATTCACACCTATAGAATATGTTCTGGAGAAAGGTATTAAGTTTTCGTTGTAGGGAGCTTCAGGATCAAATCCGTCAGGCAAATTATCCCATTCAAACAGATTCATCCCCGTTGCGTAGATTCTTAAATTTTCAACGCCAAACTTCTTTGTAAGTTTGGTTGGGAATGTATAACCTATCTGAACTTCCTTCAATCGCAAATATCTGTTATTGAAATATTTATATGGTGCAGTTGACCACATATAATTGTTACCCTGAATACCTCCATCCTGGGTTAAACGAGGATATTCTGCATTCGGACGATCTGTGCTCCAGGTATTGTGATAGAAATATTGGGAGGATTGTTTCCATACTTCTCCACCTCCTGCATAGGTTCCGTTTATACAATTCCATTTACCTACGCCTTGCAGGAATGCGCTGAAATCAATACCTTTCCAGTCAAGTCCTAAGTTGATACCGTATAAATAGCGTTGGTTATGAGTACCTTTATATACAATATCACCGGAGTTGGGATCTCCTTCCTTGTATAATGTCGGTTCCAATATTCCATCTCCGTCTTTATCTACATATTTGGCATCACCCACTCTCAGATTAGTAGGAATTCCACCTTTCATCTTAGATTTATAATCTGCAAGGTCTGCTTCGTCTTTAATGAATCCATCAAATTCATAGATAAAGAATGCATTGGTGGGATAACCCTCTACAAAGGCATTCAGGCCATGGCCTGGATTTCTGGAATCACTTAAAGAAACAACTTTGGTTTTATTATCGCTTAAGGATACCCCTAATCTATAACCAACCTTACCTATTTTATCTTTCCAGTTCAGTGTGAGTTCCCAACCGTTGGTTCTAACGTGGGCTCCATTGATGGAGGGGGCACTTGTTCCCAGTATAGTAGGAAATTCTTCTGCATAGAACATGTTTTTGTTATCTTTGATAAAATAGTCGAAGGTACCATTCAAACGATTATTCAATAGTCCGAAATCGACTCCGGCATTATAAGTTTCAATGGTTTCCCATGTTCTATCGACGGCGGGCATGCCTCCCAATGATGCATTAGGAACTTTCAACGGATTATTGGAATCTCCGAACGGATATTGTCCGCCTACAAAGATGTATTGGTAATGATCGTATAATCCGATACCTGCCTGATTACCGAGTTGTCCCCAGGAAAGTCTGATTTTTAAATTGTTCAGATAGTTCTTGGCTGGTGTGAAGAAGTTTTCATTGGAAATGATCCACGAACCGGAAACACCCCAGAAATCTTCCCATTTATGGCCTTTGGCAAATTTGGAAGAACCGTCATTGCGGTAGGTTGCTTCAACAAAAACACGATTGTCCCAATTGTAACTTAAACGTCCGAAAATGGAAGTAATAGCCCATGCGTTGGAATATTCATCGTTGTATTGTTGTTCTGCATCTCCTAAACCCAATATTGGCAATTCATCGGTAATCAGATTGTAACGGTAGGCATTGAATCCTCTGCTGTCGAGTTCTTCGTGAGAAGCACCGAACATCGCATTGAACATATGCTTGTCTGTAATATTGAAATTATAGTTGGCATGCAAAGATGTAACTATATGCTCATTTCTGCCGTAAAGAGATTCCGTTTTAGTCTTTCCACCTTCCCAGTAATCTATTACATCGTAGTTTAAAGAACCATCCCAATGATAAGTTTGGTGTCTTTTGCGATAATACTTCTCATCAGTGATATCATAATTCAATGACATGTCACCTGTAATGGTTAAGTTTTTGATAGGAGTAATATCAAAGCCCAACTGTGTGTAATAAGAATAATAAGTTTTCCATTTATTACCTGTGTGCTGTGCATAGGCAATCGGATTGCCGAAACCACCGGAAGCATAATACTCTCCTTGTGGATTATAGGTAGGCTGGCAGTTCCAGGTCCAGTAAGTTAACCATGCCAGATGATCGATGTTATAAGGCTCTGTTACTTTCTTACGACCTACATATACGTTGGAACGGAGTTTAATGTACTTATTCACATTATATTCATATTTGAAGCGTCCCCAATATTTCTTGTTATTGTGTTCTCCATAGTTGAACATGGAACCTTGATCAAGATAACCTATAGAAGCATAGTAATTGGATTTTTCCGAACCTCCGGATATGGATAGATTGTGTGAATGGTCAAAAGCTGTTCCATACATCTCATCCCACCAGTCATGCCAACCTAACACTAAATCGGGAGTATCACCAAATGGACCTTTTACAACCTGAGGATTCTTGGAATAGATATCGGCAGTTTCTACATAAGGAAGTAGATGAGTGAAGAAATGGTTGGTTATCCCATCATTGGCATACAGTTCACCCATCATTTCGATGTGCTGCAGAACGTTTACTTTCTGCGGTACACTGGCAGGGGCATTGAAAGTAAAATTACCGGTATAACTGATCGTCGGCTTTTCGGATTTACCTTTTTTTGTAGTGACCAATAAAACACCGCCGGCTGCACGAGCACCATAAATGGCGGCCTGTGCATCTTTCAGGATAGTAATATTCTCAATATCCTGCGGATTAATCTTATTCAGAGCATCTGCATTATTATCTTTATACGGAATACCATCTACTACTACCAGGATTCCCGGATCCGAACGCGATGTAACACCTCTGACCTGAATGGAATAACCTTCTTCACCTACTTTACCCTGATTCGTTCTTCTGATTTCCATACCGGGAACCACACCTTGCAAAAGTTCGGCCGTATTCGTCACCGGTCTGTTCATTAATTTATCAGAGTTTACCAGATCTACCGCACCGGTAGTGGTAGCCCTGGTCTTTGTACCATAACCGATGGCTACTACTTCCTGAAGCATTACAGCATCTTCTTTTAGTCTGATGTTAATGACAGACTTCTTTCCGACTTCTACTTTTTCAGATTTCATTCCAACGAAGGAGAAAACTAATTTTTTTCCATCCTGAGTTGTAATTTCATACTTACCGTCCACATCCGTAATAGTCCCGATAGTGGTTCCTTCTACCGTTACTGAAACACCAGGCATAGGATTACCTTCTAAATCTTCAACTACGCCATGTACTACCTTTTGTTGTGCCCATAGCGGAGCTCCCACTATCAAGCAAATTGCAAGCAAAATTGTTGCTAAGCATCTGTTTTTACATGCTGATTTCATAATTAATTGATTTAATGTAACAAAAAAGAAAAAATGTTTATTGTATTTTGAGGTAATATGCTCCAAAGTGGCATGTATTTTGACGTCCATGCAACACACCACTTTGGAAACATGTATTGTTTTTACTCAAAGGTTATCTGCAATTTGTCTCCCAAACGCATCTGTAAACCATTTAATGATATTTCAGTATAACCATTTGTATTTGCAGCACTGACAGCAATATCCTGATTGTTTAATGAAGCTTTTATATTATTGATGCCTGTTCCTGCCGGTAAATTGATTTGTAACTTGTCAAGATACAAACGGCCAAATTTCACTTCCACACAATTAACTTGTTTATTGTTTTTGCGGGTTTGTGAGATATTTCCCCATCCTTCAGCTGCATTAAAAAATCCGGTAAAATCATCTTTTCTGAGTTTCGGATCAAATCCCATAATACCTTTAGGCCCGTCATACCAATAACCCTGTACTGCTTGTAGTATTCCGTAAGATGCCATAGCCCGGGCATAATGGTCACCACATTCTATTTCATTCCACGGATTGTGTTTCTTACCATCGTAACGTGAATGAATAGCTTTGACTATGGCTAAGCCTTCGTCAATCATATCACGTTTTATCATTTCAGTTGCAACTTGATATTCAATACCCGTCCAGACTTCATCACGATATCTTACACCATCTTCACCCGGATGTTTACTGTAAGGCCATGTACATATGAATAATCCGGGTTCTCCGGCATGGGCATAATATCTTTCAGGAAGATGAGCTTCGCTTTGAGCTTTCACATCATTCGTCCAATTGAATTTCCAGATAGAACGCAATGCTTTATTGATTGCATCTGTAGGATAGATATCTCCTAAACGATAGAGAGAAGCCCATGTCTGGCCGAAAAGCTGGTCACTTAAGCAACCTTTGCCGTATTGGTATTTAGGATATTCTTTTTCATCTACATCTTGATAGAAATACTCACCGTTCCACAGGCGATCCATGGTGTTTTCGCTACCTGCCGTATATATTTTCTTGTAATAATTGGCAGCTACGGTATCTTTCATAATGTAAGCCATCTTTTCACCGGCTCTCAATGCAGCTAAATAAAGTGCTCCTACATAGGTATTGGCACCGTTAAATGAAATGTCGTATGTATTCGGTTGAGTTTTAACGATCAGACCATCTTCATTGCCATCCTCATTTATAATGTATTGTAGGGAACGTTTTATCTTATCCCAGTTTCTTGAAAGGAAGAAATTATTCTTGGACATCAGATGTTCACGATACATGCGTAGAATTACACTCGCGTGGCCATCAATCAAAACACCGTGTTCGCCATTACGTGATAGGATGGCTCCATCTTCTCTGAGGGAAACACTATAGTCCGTTTTCTCACGCAGATTGCGTTCCAGTTCCGGGAATAAGGCAGCCATTGATTGAGCATATCCCCAAACATGTGTGCAAGTTCCTTCACAGGAGCCTACGCCTTCCCATGCCCAGAATTTGTCAGTAGCCCACCATTGGCAGGTTTCAGTTGCTAATGTAGAAATAGGCATCATTACACGTTGTACTAACCAGTAAGGTAAGGTAGTCTGATTGTAGTAAGTATTGTGGAAAGTATGCGTTTCCTTTGCTAATTCTGCATAGTTCTCATGCAATTGTTGGGCAACATCCAAAGAAGAGTTATACCAATTGGAATACATATTTCCAATAGCCGGGCTATTGGGAGGTAATGGCTTATTCCATTCAGAACCTTTGTAACTTAATGGGCGGTTTGGGAAATACCATGAAAGCACAAATGTTACTTCCTTAGATTCTCCGGGTTGTAAAGTCATGGATGAGGTTAACGCTCCATTTATTTTATTACCAAGTTCCGTTTCTGCATATTCCACGTTATTTTTTGAATGGTCGGCCGTACCTGTTGCGTTATTATCGAAGACAGATAAAGCAAGATTTCCAAAGTATGCGTGTGATTTGTCGATAGTCGTTGCAGGAGCATCTACAGGCGAATTGGAGAACTCTATATTGTCTACGCTAATGTGTCCCCAATCACCTTCCATACTGTCTACAATTTCCAGATAAGCTTTTTTCCCTTTATATTTTGATACGTCCCAATTGCGTGGCAGGAAATCTTCATTGTTATTACCGGTTGCAGACATCACCACCTTGCCATCGATCACTAAATTGATGCAAGTTTTTCCCGGATGAGAACCACCTGCGATATTGAAGGAAATGAATTTATATTTGATGGCAAATGGTTTGGATGTCAATTTGCCAACAGGCTTATCATAATTTGTATATGAATTGGCTAAGTAGTTGCCATAATCACCGCCAAAAGGATTTTGGTTACACTGTTCTCCGGGAGAAGGCTTTCTTCCAAAAGCTGTTCCTTCTACTTTCCACCGATTATAAGTTCCGCTTTCAAAATTTTCAAAAACTTCATATTTACGGCTTTTATCAACTGCTTTGGTTGGCAGGTTATCTACTCTCATATCCATGTAAACGGATTTCCAGCCATTATTATCAATCACTTTATTTTGTAACATCCCGTCCGCACGTCCTTTTAAATCAATGCATACCAGGTTTTGCATCCAACCTTCCAAACTGGCTGTAATCTTTTTATCCGACGTGTTTTTTACTGTATATTTCATGATTGTTGCCGGAGTAGCAGATTTTTTAGCGTCCAGTGGAACAAATGGTGAATAGACTTCTGCGGATACTTTAACGGGCAGATTTTCATTTTTTTGTCCGTACTCAATAAAAGCAATCGGATATTCACCTATAAAGGCAATGTCGTCAAAGTCTTTTTTATTTAGTTCTTTCGTTACTGTTTTATTGCCATCGTCTACTGTTATTTTAAATCCCTGATCGATGTAGCTTGCCGGTTCAAAAGTTTGATAACAGACTTTCCAAGGACCTAACGGAGTGTCAAAATTCAATAGCCAGTCTATTCCATAACCTGTGTTATAAGCATTATTGGCAATCCACCAGTTGGCTAATGTTCCATCGCCACGGACATATAACTGTCCGGCACAAATACCTCCAACCGGCATGCCGATGGTTGTAAGTTCATCTCCTTTGTATACTTTTCTTTCACCTTTTGTTTCTTTGTCTCCAATGAATGACTTTATATCACCTTTATCCAGAGATACTTTGTGGTCAGGTGAATATTGAGAAAAAGAAGGTAAAGATAAAGACATCAAACATGAAAGAGTTAATAATTTAATTTGCTTCATAATCTTTTGTTTTGTAATTAGAAATAATTGAAAACAATCTATATTACCTTATTTTTTTAATACCTATCTGCTTTAATTTGTCTGATATTTGAAATCAGTTTTGTTGCCGGAAACAACACAAGATTGAATATCAAGACTACCATAAACAACATTAATAATGGTTTTTCCCTGTTGCATTTCAACTGTCCCAAATCCAGTATTTGTGGATAAAAAAGTTTTAAAACTGTTACCTATTTTAGAGTCTATATATAAAGTATGGTCTACTGCATCGTAGCGAAGCCCTGTTAAGGCCTGAAGTAGACTGTAGCTTGATAGTGCACGTGCATACCAACCTCCACATTCATATTCATTAAAAGGATTTCGTACTTTTCCATCATAGCGTTCGCGTACTGTACGTACAATATCAAGGCCTTTTTCAACTTCACCTTCAAAAATCAAGTGAGAAGCAACCTGGTATTCGATTCCTGTCAATACTTCATCGCTGTAGACAAACGGAAGACTCAATTTGCCTCCTTTAGGCCAGGTGCATAATAAAACTCCTCCAGCTTTGCCAAGCCCATAAGTAGGGCGTTGAGGATTTGCATGATCACTTAAATCTTTACGGAGGTTATATTTATAAATAGAATTCAGGTGACTTTTTACTTTGGATTTATCAATAGGCTCATCTAAACCTGCTACCAGAGACATCCAACAACCAATAATACCATCTGACAAGCATCCTTTACCATATTGATATTTAGGGCCTTCCTTTATAAGTATAGCACGTGCTTCTTCCGAATAATCGCTGTTCCAGTTTTTTTCGGCTATAGCTATCGGGTCTGGTGATTCCAGATTCTCCCATTGTATATTCTGGATGAAATATTCTCCGTCATATAATTTCGTTTCCATATAATCTTTACTTTTTGCAAGCAATGATTCATATTCGGAAACGTTTTCATTTAAGGCTTTACCTAACTGTATAAAGCTTTGCAGGGCTGCTGCATAAAAGCTGGTGCACATGCCGTCGGCTCCCCAGAATTCAATATCATATGTATTATGATGAGGCTCCTCTAATGCACCTGTGCGTCGTGGATCCCAGGTGTTAATGCAATAATCAAGACTATTTTTTACCTGAGGATACATCATACGTAGCCAATCTGTATTTCCACTGATTCTCCAATCGCGGTAGATTTTGATAATCCCGCCTAATTGTCCATCTGCTGCTGCATGGAAATCATGTTTCACAGCGCGGATAGGAATATTGGTTCTGAACATCTGGTGTCCTTCTTTATTCTGACTTATAAAGAATTCGCTTTCACGCAGAGTTCTCTCCATTGCCGGGAAAAGGTGCGGAATGGCTTGTGCATAATTCCATACATGTGTGCAGGAACCATGGCATGAGCCCCATGTGTCACCACATCCTTCGAAATTCCATAGACGGCCATCATGTTGGCGCATTACAGTTGGCGATTTGAGGATGGAAAGGTTAGAACTTACAGCATCAATAACCTCTGCCGGTAAAGTAGTATTATAAAAAGTATTTGTAAATAGTTCAGTTTTCTGTTTAAGCTCATCATATTTCGATAGCCAATATTCTGAAACTTCATTAATATCGGCGAAACGACTACTATACCAGGGACGATAATATTGTGGAGTTTCCACTTTTTCCACGATAGGGCACTCTGAAGATTTATCATCTTCGGAAACAGCGTCGGCACCAATACGCATATTGCTATCGGGGACATACCATGCCATTTGCAGACGAATTGAATAAGTTTCTCCGGCTTTTACTTTGAAAGGTACGTATAATGAAGCTCCGGGGGCTTCTTCTTTTACAGGAGCATTTTCTACAATCTTTCCATCAGCAATAGCATTCCAGGCCATCGTCAGAGGGTCCCACCATCCGCCACGAAACCAGCAGTAATTTACTTTTGTTGCATCTGTATTGGTATATATGGCAAAGTCACCTTTCAGGTGTTTTTCATTATCTGAAGCATTCTGTGATAAGATAAAACCATTCTTCATGGCACGAATTGTGCGGGGGGCTCCATGCATTGCCATAAAGTTGCGGGTGTTATATGAAAAGATAGCTTCCACATCTTGATCTGATGTATTGGTAAAAACATATTCGAGGGCTCCGACTGGTAAGCTGGAATTGTCCTGATCAGTAGGGATAAACGGGCTCCATCCTTTTAATTCAACATTCAGGGGAATATCTTTGTCCGATAAGCGAATGGATGCAAATGGGAAACGTGAACTGAAAATTGCATCTTCAAATCGAGGTAGCCCCCAGGAGGTTAAAGGTCCTCCCAGAGCTGATTCCGGGCCACCAAATTTTTTACGGTCAGGCACAGGTCCTTCTAAAACTTTAGAGCCTTTATCGTATCCTTTCACGTGTATGGCAGCAAACATACAAGGTTCATTAAAAATATTGGGCTGATGTCTGACTGACATATTAGAAATGGCACCAGTGCCTTCCAGACAAAACATACCCGCACCCATTCCTCCGATGGGGAATGCAATACGATTTAGGAATTCTCCCTTGTATTCTTTGCTGTATTCACTGATCTGTGGTTCATTTTGCCTTTCATTACTGCAAGAACTGAGTGAGATAAGAACAATAGTTCCTAAGACTAAGAGATTTTTCATGTTAGATATTTTTTCTGATTAAAACTAAAGGGGACTATTTGGCTATTTCCGCCAATTGAAGGTATTTTCTATAAAGTATTTCATAGATTTTCTTTCTTTCGGTATCCGGTCTATATT
>ENA-UONV01002485-UONV01002485.1-human-gut-metagenome-genome-assembly--contig:-CS4-NODE-2485-length-13491-cov-70.211000_pt1 | contig 13491 bp, 19 predicted proteins | sample MGYA00242461_ERZ724008 | MGnify/ENA metagenome assembly ERZ724008 | reverse complement strand
GGCTTGAGCCCTGAGTCCCGCAGGGCCATTGGTGCTATGCTTGAGCAGAGCCTTGCTGCGATTGGGCAACCTGCAAGTGAAGCGGATGCCGCTGCGGCCCAGAGTATTCAGAACGCCTTAATGGCTCTTGGAGGAGGTATGTAGTATGCTTCAGCTCTTTAAGGATTTTATTCGTCCTAAGTCTGAGACACATAACAAATTGCTGGCTCGAGTTAAGAGCCAGCTTTCAGAGTCTGAAAGCAAGATGTCTCAGTTCTACAATCGCTGGAACATGAGGGAACTTCAGTATCAAGCTTATATGCCTGTGCAAGACTGGGAAGCTAAATACAAGACTGCTTGCAAGGACAAGGAGCTTACCGGCATCAAGAAGCAGGATGCTAATATTGTAGTTCCCTATAGCTTCAGCACGATTAGGACTATTGTAACTTATCTGGCTACGGTGTTCTTTGCTAGGAAGCCTATCTTCACAGTAAGCACAAATGACCCAGCTCTGCTTGAAAATGCTAAGAACATGGAAGCCTTGCTTCAGTATAATGCTGACCATGCAAAGCTGGTGGCTCAAGGTATCCAGTTTCTCTACAATGGGGAAATCTATGGCTTGGGCGTGCTGAAAACAGCCTTCCGGACAGAGAGCCAGCCTAGGACTTCCTGGGTTCATGATGTGATGACAGGTTTACCTATGCGTGTGCGGCAGAGTCAACTGGTCTACCAGGGAAACACTGTCGAAGTCATCGACCCGTTTCTTTTCTTCCCGGACCCAAGAGTGCCGATGAGCCAGGTCAATCGTAAGGGCGAGTATGTCTACTGGCGAAGCTTTGTAGGAAAGTTTAGCCTGCAGAAGGCTGGGGACACTTATGCCTACCTGGACTCGATTGGCACGATGACTCCGGGGGACTCCGGTGCAAGTCTGGCCAATCTGAGGGCTAATGGGGACAGCCTGAACAACCAATATGACTTCAAGGCTCCAGGGGATGGAAGTCCTTTTGTCCAGATTGATGAAGGCAGTTTGGAGTTGATTCCAGAGGAGATAGGCTTGGACCTGGGCGATGGGTTTGATAATTCCAAGCCTTACAAGTTCATCCTGACCTTGGCCAACAAAACCCAGATTATTCGGTTTGAACTTTATGAGCCTGACCATAACATGCACCCGGTGGTCGTGAGTGAGCCTTATGCTATTGGCTCTGGTTTTGGTAATATGGGAATCTCAGATTACCTAAGCCCTTTCCAAGAGAGTATCTCCTGGTTCTTGAACTCCCATATTTTCAATGTCAAGGGGATTGTCAACAACAGCTTCCTCTATGACCCAAGTATGATTGAAGAAAAGGACCTGAAAAGTGATGTTCCGGGTCGCTGTATTCGCATCAAGCCTAAGGCTTTCGGCGTGGATGTGCAGACCTACTTCAAGCAGCTTGCTGTGGTGGATACGACATCTGGCCATGTGGCTGACATGCAGCAGCTTATGCGGCTTGGTAATGACCTTAGTGCTATCAACGACAATATCAGGGGAATGCAGGACTCTGGGGGCCGTAAGACTGCGACCGAGATTCGAGCCACGATTGAAGCTGTATCTAGCCGTTTGGCTTTCCATGGCCAATACATTAGTGCGACTGCCTTTACTGACCTTGGCAAGCAGTGGAGCCTTAACCTGCAGCAATATCTGAGTGATGACTTCCAGCTTGCTGTTCTCGGCGAAAATGGCTCGAGAGCTCCTGTCCAGATTACACCTCAGAACATCACTGGGGATTTCACCTTCCCAGTGCATGACGGCACTCTGCCTATGGACAAGGTTGCCCTGTTTGATATTTGGCAACAAGCTTTGCAATTCGCAGCAAGCCAGCCTCAGGTCATGCAGAGCTTTGACATCCCGAGAATCTTCGAGTATGTAGCTAAGCTAGGTGGCGCTGAAAACATAGACCAATTTCGGGTTCAGGCACAACCTGACGCGGCAGTGCAAGCTCAAGCTCAGGCTGGTAACTTGGTTCCGGTTGGCTCAATAGGAGGAGGTTCTAATGTCGATTTATCTCAGATGTTCTAAGGCTTGGCGGGCTTGGAAGGCTCGCCGGCGTAGGAAGGCCTTGCTGGCTAGCTTTGCAAAGATTCCGGCTTTCCAGGGTGAACGCCTGGATAGGCTTATCACTTTAGTTGGCTCAAAAGATTTTCTTTTGTTCCTTGAATATTTAGGATTGACAGTCAACGATAAGCTTACTATACTAAGCAATATAGACCTACTTGATGAGGTTCAGCAGAAGCGTGCTATACGACTTCAATTTCAGATGCAAGGCTTAATGCAGGCCTATGACATCGCAGATTACCTGGCAAGTATGGCAAAACCTAAAGAGGAAGACAAAAATGAATTGGAATAAATGGAAACCCTACGGTAGAATTTGCAGGGGCATAGACGAGAGAGCTGGAAGTGGAGTCGCTGAGGCTCCGGCAGCTGACCCTGCAGATGATATTCTGTCAATTTTTAGAATGGATTTTGAAGACAAGGCAGAGTCAGCGGTTGAGTCTGCTGCCCCTGCCGAGCCTTCAAGCCCGAGTGTCCAGTCGGAGGCTCCGGAGGCTAGTAGCCAAGAACAGGTTCCTGCTTCATCGGCCTCGGAGTCTGCTCCTGCCCAGGAGCCTGGAAGTGAGTCTGAGGTTCAAGCTCCGTCCGCTGAGCCCGCTCCCCAGCCGACTGGTCCAAAAACCGAAGAGCTGCTTGCTAAAGCTTTGGAAGTGAATCAGCGTCTTGCTGCTCAACTTGAGGCTCAAAAGCAAGCTCGCTCGGAGGAACCTTCTCAGCCAGAGGAAGATGAGGACACCAAGGTATTTGCTCCAAGACAATTTTCAGACTATACCTTTAATATTAATCCTAAGCTGTATGAAGGCTTATTCAGTGCCGAAGCGACACAGGAAGACCGTATCCAGTGTTTGCAGGCGTATGCGTCTGGCATTGCTACGACAGTGCATAATAGAGTTCTTGAGTCCCTTGGGTCTTGGACTAAGCAGAATTTCGAGGCGGTTCCTCGGGTTGTTCAAATGCTGATTCAGCAGAATAGCAGAGCAACTCAAACAGGGGCTGATATCCGCCAGGACTTCTATTCTAAGAACCCGGACCTGAAGAGGCAGGAACTTTATCCGCTGCTCAAGGCGACTATCCAGACTGTTCAGAAAGAAACCAAGGCAACTGCTTGGACACCTCAGTTCGCTGACAAAGTGGCAAGCCGTATGCGTGGGATTCTTGCTGGTTATGCCCAGGCCTCAAAGCCTCAGGCAGCTGCTCCGATTATGACACCGGCTGCAGCAAAGCCAGCGCCAAAGGTGGTTGAAACTGACCCTAATGGTGCTGATGAAATTTTTGCAACCCTCAGTAATGAATTTTAGGAGATAAAGAATGGCTATTACTGGATTAAGAACAACGGAGAATTTCAGTCCGTCTGAAGTTCGCCCTAAAAACTGGCGAGAAGGTATCCTCCTTCAATATCCGAATGGGGCTTTCCCGCTCTTCGCCCTCACTTCTCAAATGCGCAAAGAGTCTACAGATGACCCGGAATTTAGCTGGTTTGAAAAACGCTTGGATGCTCGTCGTCTGTCTGTGACAACTGCTGTTGCTAGCACAACTGGCACGGCTGTTACAGTAGATGCAGATGCTAAGGTTGTCGTAGCTAAGACCATGCTCTATGTTGAGTCTACTGGAGAAATCCTCCTGGTTACTGCCGACCCGACCTCGGATACTGCCCTCACGGTTTCTCGTGGATTTGCAAGCACGACCGCTGCTAATATCCCGGCCAAAGCTCAGCTTTTGGTTATCGGAACTGCTTTTGAGGAAGGTTCCTTGGCTCCGACTGGTCAGGCTTATGACCCGTTCAAGCGCTACAACTACACTCAGATTTTCCGTCGCACGCTGGAAATTACTGGCACTGCAGCTAAGACTAAGTTGCGCACTGGGGATGCTGTCAAGGAAGCTAAGAGAGAGGCTCTGGAGTATATCTCTATCGACATTGAGCGTTCTATGTGGTTCTCGAATCGCAGTCAGGATACCTTCGAAGGTAAGCCTAGACGCACGATGGGTGGTGTTTTGAGTCAGCTTCCGGCCTCCAACATCTTCGATGCAAGCAAAGCTAAGTTTGCAGATGGTGTAGACTATGACACTTTGGAAGGCTGGATTAAAGACCTCTTTAAGTTTGGTTCTCAGGAGAAGATGGTATTCTGTGGTGACCAAGCTTTGCTGACCATTCAGCGTATTATCCGCAATGCGCCGAGCAGCACTTGGACTTGGACCCCGCAGACCAAAGAGTATGGAATGAATGTTACTCGTTTGGTAACTCCGTTCGGAACTTTAGTCTTCAAGACCTGCCCGTTGTTTAATCAATCTGCTTCGACTGGCTTGACAGGTGCTACCCCGTCCTATGGCTTTGATTCCTATGCCTTCGTTCTGGATATGGCTCGAGTCAAGTATGTCTATATGGATGGCCGTGACCTGAAGTATGAGCCGAACTTGACTGCGGTTGGCTTGGATGGAGAGAAATCCGGCTATATTGCTGAATGCTCTATTAAACTGGAACAACTCGAGAATCATGGTCTTATCAAGAACCTGGCTATTGCTAAAGAGTATGTTCAGAAAACTCAGGAAGTAGGCACGACTGGTGCTTAAGTCTGGAAGTTAAGCTTGAAAGGAGGCTGGTCTGCTAAAGGCCTCCTCCTTTTTCTTTTATCTGGAAGGAAACACAATGACAACTTGGGCTGAATTTTATGAAGCTGTAAAGCTTGAGGCTAATAAAGGAGATACTCTTCAGGAGATAATCCCAATCAAAGCTTACTTGGCCTTGCACACTCTGGAACAAAATTGGAGTTATAAGTGGAATGAGAAGCTGCTGAAATTTCTCATAGACCCTAATTCTGAGAATCCTCAAATTTTGGAACTCCCTACTGATTTGAAGTCTATTATAACCTGCAAGGTAAGCTCAAGCGGATTCACGGAATGCTCTCGAGAGCTTGCGCTGCTAGACCCGAGCGATTTTGAGTTTGGAAATAACTCTGAGCCTGATGGTTACTGGCTGCAAGGGGATTCCTATCTTTGGTTCTCGGCAGGAGTCAAGGCTGGTATGTCTGGTGCTCTGTGGTATAATGCTTTTACGCAACAAGACGACATGGCAGGGGATAAGACTAGCCCTATGCTTAAGCATGGCTACCAGGCTCTGCTTGGAATGACTATGCAGAATCTGGCAGCTTATTGCCGGGAACCTCGATGGATGCAGGATTATGCTGCGTTGACGGAGATTGGAATTAAAACTCTGCATATTGCAGATGAGGAACTTCGGCGCTTGACCTCTACTGTGCAGTTTGGAGGCCACTAATGGTTAAGAAGTCTTGCAGTCCTTATGACCAGGTCATGCCTTTAGCAGGAAAGGGAGAACCTTTCAAGCCAGGAACTTCCCTTGGCTCTAGCTGGCAAAGTGTAGTTGTGCCTGGAGGGGATAACTATTTTCAGGAGGTAGGACAAAAGCAACCTTGTTGGGAAAAGCCTTGGAGGCCACAAACATTTAACCAGGTAGAAAAGTTGGCTTGTGTTGACCTTGGGAACTTTGACATTCGGATTCTGCTTAACCGTAAAGAGAATGTCTCGGCTTTCAGGGCTGATGCTGCTCTGGTGGCTGCTTTGGGACAGAGCTCCTTAGGCAAGCTCAAGGATGCTTTAGGGGAGTTCTCTAGCGCCAAGGCTCCGACAGACTCCTTAGTCCTGTCTGGTTCAGTGGAGCTGTGGTCTCTGCATGAATTATTTAAAACGTCTGCTTTAAGGAGTCTTGACAGCGTATTGCTTTCTCTTTATACTAAAACTAGTGATGAGGGACTTCACTATTTGGATAGCTTCTGGGTCTTCGGCACTAAGTCGGCCGAGGAGGCAATGAAGCTTATTGTAGCCTGCACACTGAAGGCTGAGCAACAAATTGAATTCCTGGAGGGTTTGAGCTTTCAGTCCCTGCCGGTAGTGCTTAAACTGGATTTGCCTTTGGAGGATGTTGTTAGGCTCTCAGATATGGCCAAATTGTCTGCTGGTAAGGCTGTAAGTTCCTCGCTGCGTTTTGGGGATATTTGTTTTGTAGGTGTTGGCTTTGCTTTGCGAGGTTATGGCGAAGGGGCCTACGGATTGTAATGAGATTGGAAAGGAAAAGAGATGAATAAGCAAGAAGGAAAGTTATGCTGTAAAGGCAGCTTCCAAGTTTTTGATAAAGATACTGGAGAGCTTCTTTTCGAGAATCATAATATGTTTATGAACCTGGCTCTTGAAGCGATTGCAAAATGGGTTGCAGGGGATAGCACAGTGCTTGTGCCTACTGTGGTTAAGATTGGCACTTCGGCTACAGCTGTGGCTATAGGGCAGCTTGCTCTGCAGGGCTCTGTCCTTGGCACGAAAGCTGTGGACTCAGCTGAAGCGTCTGGTACTTCTGTGAAGTTTATTGCTAGCTTTCTTGCTGGCGAGGCTTCAGGCGTCTGGGAAGAGGTTGGTCTTTTTGATACGGCTGATGTGATGTGGTCTAGAAGCTTGACCGGAACCTACACCAAAAAGGACAAGGACAAAATTGAAGTTCACTGGACTTATGAGTTCTATGACAACTCGCAAAGTGCCGGAGCTTAAGGAGGTCTTATGAAAGATTCCATTAGCTTGAAAGGTAGAGTTCGAGTTTGGCAAGGGGATACCCTGGTCTGTGATAGCCATAATAGAGTTGTCACTCTAGGGCTGGAACTTTTCGCTCGGTTGGTTATGGCTGAAGAAGGGGCCTTGCTTCCAAGCAAGTTTCTGCTTGGAGATAGCGCTGCTCTGACTACCAATGCTATGACTGGACTACAGGGCTCTAAAATTGCAGAGTGTGCTTGCACGGCAAGCCGGCGCAATAATGTGCTGAGCTGGCAAGGGACTTTTACCTTTGATGAAATTAATGAGAAAGATTGCAGGGAGATTGGGCTGTTTAATGCAGAAAGCCCTGCGATTATGATGGCCAGGTTCTTACCTGTCCAGCAATTTAAGTTGAAATCTGGAACCCCAGTGCGGATTAACTGGGAAATCATAATAGGAGAATAAGAATGGCAGAACCTGGAATTACACAGACGGACATTCTCAAGCTCAATAAGCCAGACAAGGGCTATTTTGATTGGGACGTGCCTCTTAATGAGAACTGGGATAAATTAGATTTTCTTGGAGCAGGGCAGCTTCCGTTGCTCTACCGGCTGGAAAGTGAGCGAATTCTGGAAGGAGCTGACGCGACAGGTTGGGCTTTACAAGGCTCTATCCTGGATGGAGATACCTATCCGACGCTTTGGACACTGCTTAAGACTGCGAAGGATAGGGCAGCTAGTAAGACCTTGGAGATTAAAGAGATTACCTATACGGTGGCTCAGGATGAGGTTACTGGAATGGTCTTCGTTGACCAAGCTAATTATGATAAAGGTTGGGCTAATCTTAAAGACTCTCTGGGCTTCATTGTTTCCTTTGTGGATGAAGTGAAGTCTATCACTTTGCCGAAAAGAGCTGTTTATGACAGAGTCGATGTTGAAGGATTGAATGGGTTTGGAGCTGAGAGCTTGCCGAATATTACTGGTGCTATATCTTGCGGTGTAGTAAGTCAGCCTTACCAAGAGGGTGCTTTATATAAAGAAGAACAGAAACAAGGCTATGATGGAGCTTATGCAGGTAGCAATAATGTTATGGAAAGACTTGCACTTGACGCTTCCCGTAGTTCATCAACCTACCAAGATGGAGCTTCTGTTCAGCCCGACCATCATGTTGTTTATGCCTATTACAAAGTCGGCAACACAATAGTGGCGGATGGGTCTATTGACCTGGGAAATGTCTTGACTCAGCTTGCAGCCATGCAAACCCAACTTGCAGGTAAAGCAGACAAAAACCTGAGCAACACCGAGCCTAGTCAAGAATTCCTGGATTCTGTTGCTAGTGGCGCCTCGGCTGATGTAAGTGCAGCGATTACTATCAATGCGACCTCTTACACTGCACCAGCTCCTGGAATCATTGTAAAGCAAAATACCCATGCTGACCACGCTAAAAACTGGTTTAAGGTCAATGAAGTGCAAATCTATTACTTCTCCATGACAGGTTCTTATGCCAATGGAATTACGACTCCATTTCCGTTCCCTGTAAATAAAGGAGATGTCTGCACTTCAAACACTAACTTTTTAAACTTTTATCCTTTTGTGGGAGCTATGTAAATGTATGTAATCAATCCTAAAACGAATATTGTGAATGTCTGGGAAGACACTACAATAAACAAACAAAGAGTAGCTTCAGGTTCTTGGGGAATCGAGCTTTATGAAGGGCCTGTAGAAGAGTTTGAAGGGACTTTGTATCGAAAGGGTTTTGCGCCGAAGCCTTCTCTGGCTGAGCTTAAGGCCGCTAAGCTTGCTGAGATAAACGAGGAGCGAGATAAGCAAGAGCAGAGTGGCTTTGAATACCTTGGTCGGATTTTTGATTCAGACCAAATTTCTTGCACAAGAATCCTAGGTGCAAGTGTTTCAGCTCAAACAGCTATTGCAGCTAAGACGCCTTTCACTATTACCTGGACTGCTCAAGATAATAGCACAATTGAGCTGAATGCTGAACAGCTTCTTGGTCTAACTGTTGCTCTGGCTCAGCACTCTAATGTGTGCCATGAGAGAGGGAAGGAACTAAAAAGCTACCTAGATGCAGCACAAACTCCTGAAGAAGTTGCGGCTATTACCTGGGATTATGTGCCATCTGAGCCAAACTCTGCAGAGTCTGTCAACTCTATTCTTGAGAAGGCCTAGCTATGGCTGGAGAACAATCTGAGCTGAATGAAATTCTTGACCTCGCAGAAGCAGGTCTTAGCAAGCAGAAGTCAGAATTGGTGCTTCGAAAGTTCTGTGAAGAGCATTGCCGAGACCGAGTAAGCTATGACCTTGCTATGCACCCAACTACCTGCTCGAAGAAACTTACTGCGGCTTTGTGGAAAATCAAGGCTGCTTTGAAATGGCTTGGGTTGCTGGGCTAGCTCATCCATTGTCGAACTGAGCTACCTCCCTCGCCACATTTTCGCCACAACCTCGCCGACTCATATCCTCCAAGTTGAGTCTACTGAGAAAGGAACTCTGATTGTCAGGGCTCCTTTCTTTTTGCTTGCAAGGAAGGCAAGTGTTCGCTATAATGGGGTTTAGGAGGAGCTACTGTGCCAGAATATCAAGAAATTATTTGGACTATAAATGCTGCACTGCTTGGGTGGATTCTCACGCAGTATTTCAAGCTGAGAAAAGAAATCAGTTTATTGCAACTTAGTCTTGTTAAGAACTACGCCACCAATGAAGCTATTGAAAAGCTTATCTCGAACCAGAACAAAATGCTGGATACTATGATGGAGATTAAGATTGACCAAGCTACAATTTTTGAAAGAATAGAGAGGTTCCATGATGAAGCGAAGAAAAAGCCCTTACAGACTAAGTAAGACAAGCCTAGCCAGACTCAAAGGCGTAGACCAGCGGTTGGTAAGCTTGGTCTATGAGATGCTTTGGTATATAGATGTTTCTGTAATCGAAGGCTTGAGAACTTTGGAACAACAGCGACAGAATGTTGCAAAAGGAGTCAGTCAAACGCTGAAGTCTAAGCACCTGGAAGGCAAAGCTGTGGATCTTTGGCCTTATCCAGTGCCACGGCAAACTAATGGTCAGCTGGATTCTCGCTCCGAGGCTTGGAACCGAATGGCTTTTGTCGCAGGGTATTGTGCCGGGCAGCTAGGCCTGAAGTTGACTTGGGGTGGCGAATGGAAAACCCTTGTAGACAAACCACATTTTCAACTGGAGGATTAAAGATGTATGAGATTTTTAACTACATTAGTGAGAACTTTGAAACTATTGTTACTATTTTTGGGTCTGTTGTCGTCGGAGCTTCTGCTGCTTGTGCTCTTATTCCGGGCGGTGGCCTCGTGAAGAAGGTGCTGGCAGTTCTGGCCTTGAACATCCGCAATGCGACCCCGGAGCAGATTGCCAAGGCTAAGGCTCTTGTCGATGCTGGAAAAGAACTTACTAAACCAGAGAAGAAGGATAAATAATGAGCGATAGGTTAGTTCGGATAGATGAGCTTGCTATTGGGCTGACACCTGACCTTCCCGACCAGAAACCAATTCTGTGGGAGGATTCTCGCGGCGTGCTGTTTCGTGACCGCACGCTTCAGCCAATGCCAAGTCAAATTCCGCTGATGTCAGCAGGTGTCCCTGTTAATGCGGTGTCAAGTGCTGGTGATTTAGTCTTCCTCGGCACTAAATCCTCCGTGCTAGCCTATTCGCTTGCTGACGCAACAATTAGCGATGTTACAAATCCACAGGACAGAAGTGTTGGAGATTGGAGCTTCTGTCCTTTTGGCAGGTGGATGCTGGCTAGCCACAATGGCTTGGTCTGGATTTGGAAACCAAGAGATGATGAAGAATGGCTGGATGAGGAGAAGACTGAAAAGAATCCAGCCTACTGGCCTTATGACCAATTCCAAGAGGTTACTGGGTTCACCGCTCGAGGCTACAAGGCAAAGTTCCTACTCAAGATTAAGAACTTTGTGCTGGCGATTTGTGCAGACTCTGTAGTTTGGGCGAGCGATGATGACCCGGAAGACTGGGAACCGAAAGAGTCCAACATGGCTGGTGACCTCTTCATCAGGGATATTCAAGGCGAGCTCCTTGGAGGTGTGTCTACTGAGAACTTTGCGCTTATCTGCACGAATAAAGAGGTAGTTCGGGTGGACTATGTCAGTCGGCCTTATGTCTTCTCCTATAAGAAGTTACTGGAGGGAGCTGGAATTTACAACTCTCGCTGCATTGTGCTTACGAATAAGAGTATCTTTGGCTTCGGGCCTAATGGTATTTGGATTTCAGATGGCTCAGGTTTTACCTACATTGATGGCGAAACCGTAGGTGCTACTATTGATGAGTCCCTGGATACAACTCAGGTGGAAGGTTGCTTAGTTGGAGCTTGGAGCATTCTACATCATGTCTTCTTCTTTGTGCCTACAGCGGAGGAAGGTATCCAGTGCTTTGGCTTCAACATGGATAACAGCACTTGGACAAGACTTAACTGGGATAGATACTGTGCTTGGAAGCAATACTGGGTAGATAGCACAGGCACACTGTATATAGACGACCTGAAGAATGCTGCGAACTTGGGAGCTGGAGATGGTAAGTTGCCTCTGGTAGAGGATGCAGAGGGCTTGATTGGTATGACCTATGAAGGTTGGGGTCAGGTAAGTTATGGAGGTAAGATATGGTGTCAGGTTTAGGACATGTCTGGGTAGATGGAAATCTTATTTCGACCAGCCAAGGCGAACGTGACCTTTGGATCGAAAGCAAGGATATTGAACTGGATAGCAAGGCGCATAAGTATATAGACACTTTTGTAGCTGAGCTGCGAGATGCAGGGGAAACTCAAGCCAGGATTAAGATTGGATATCGGGATAGGCTGGAAGACCCACTCCAGTGGACTGATTGGTTCTCTATGTCTGACCAAGACCTCATGCACTGGCTTAGAATTACCACCAGGTATTTTCGAGTTCGCATTGAGGATGCAGGGGCTAAGAGTATCTGGAAGCTTAGTGCATTGGAGTTCTTTGGCCAGGTTATGGGAGGTAGACTCTGATGGTGGACTTTAGCAATCTTCCAGCTCCAAGCTCTTATCAGGACTGGCAAAGTTGGGCATCAATGCTGGTTCAGCAACTTCAAAACGCTGGACAAGAAAATGTTGTCAGCTTGCCGGTTTACTTGTATGATAGTAGCAAAGCTCGAAATGGTTTGCCTCCGGCGGTTAAAGGAGATTTAGTCTGGTTGCTGCAAGGTGGCAAGAAAAAATTGGCGGTGTGGGATGGAAATACCTGGATTACATATGCTCCAGAGCCCTGAACTAGAGGCTCACTTTAGTCCTGAAGCTTGGAATCGGCTTCAGGCTTTTGACTGGATGGCTTTTGGCAGGGAAGACTTTCAAGTCCTGTTTGTGCATTTGGACTCAGGTGTTTGGGAAGGGCACTGGAAAGGGGCTGAGGCTAGGACTTCTTTCAAGTTCTGTAGGAAAGCTCTGTTGGCTTTGGAAGAGCAAGACCCTGGTTGCGAAGTGCGAGGTGTGACTCCTTGTGAAAATAAACGAGCTTTGAAAATGGCAAAGCTCTTGGGCTTTAAGCCTTTGGGATTTAAGATAGATAATGATGGCAAAGTTAGCCTTTGCTCGGTTTGGAAAGGAGATAGAAATGGGAAGTGTAGCTAGTGCTGTTAGTGGTGCTATTGGAGGTTTGGCCGGGCACTCACAAGGTAAAGCACAGAAAAAAGCTGAAAATGCTTATGCACAAGAATTGAATTCTGTGCGGAATGATATTCGAGATGCCTATGCGGATGCGCAAAAAGGATGGGTGGATTATATACCTGAGTTGCAGCAAGGCATTTCTGGCAACATTGGTTTTGCAAATCAGATTGCAGGACAGAACTCAGCTTACAACCAGTATCTGAATAATGCAGCTGCACAGAGTTTAGGGCTGGGTTACCAGAAAGCCACGGAAAGTATTGCACCTCAGCTGGAGGGCGAAACCTACAACCTGCTGGAGAATTTCCGGAATGAAACTCTGCCCAGTGCTCGCAGTGCTGCGATTGATGCAGGTGCTTATGGAGGCTCCAGAGACATGCTGACACGAGAACGTCTGACCAAGAATGTCGAGAATCAGATTGTGGCTCGAGCTGCAGCTGACATTGCGAACCAGAGAGCTCAGACTCCGAATCTGCTTGCGGCTGATGCGGCCAGTGTGAATAACTATTTGAACACTGGTACAGCCGGAAATAATCTCCTGGTTAATGCAGCAAACCAGCAACAGCAAGCCGACATGGCTAAGACTAACTACTTGTGGAACCTGGCTATGGACTTTGGAAATGCTATGGGTTCGAGTCAGGTTGGTAAGCAGTCTAGTGTTGTGCCTTGGGTTTCTGGGTTGCAAGGTGCTACTCAAGGTGCTGGTTTTGGCTTGGGCATGTATAATATGTCGCAGCTCAGCCCAACGCAATTTGCTCAGATGGGAGGAAAATTCTAATGGTAGAGATGACTTTAATTCCAAGTTGGGACGAAGTAGCAGCAAGCTATCCTTATGCACCTGGCAGAGGTGACATGTCCGATGCTGAGTGGAAAGCTTTACGAACTGCAGATAAGGAAACAAGGAAAGCAGCTAGGGAGGCTAAAAAAGCTGAAAGAGAGCTGGCTCGCTATGACGCTAAATGGAACGACATGGTGCAGGAACAATATGTCAAAGATAGTTCTGAATTACCAGGTCGTAATCCTTGGTGGGCTCTTGGCACTAGAGCTGAGAATCCTCAGAGTAAAACTGATGTTGGCCTGGCTGTTGGAATGGGAGCTGCTAGACCTTTTACCTGGCTAGGAGAGCAAGCTGCTAAACTCCTTCTTGGAGAGGATGAAGAGAAAACTCCAGACCTGAAAAAATGGATGGAGCAGTATTTAGCTTCAGGTGGTGGA
>ENA-UONV01002476-UONV01002476.1-human-gut-metagenome-genome-assembly--contig:-CS4-NODE-2476-length-13537-cov-4.294615_pt1 | contig 13537 bp, 15 predicted proteins | sample MGYA00242461_ERZ724008 | MGnify/ENA metagenome assembly ERZ724008 | reverse complement strand
GGCATCCGAGATAACACTGCCATCGTTAGACCCTAAGACAGATACTCTTGACCTGGCTGGTATGGCGGGTGAGATAGAAAGCGAAGTTATCGGTTCCTACGGCTCCATGAAGCTGGAGATATCATTTGCAAACCTGTGTGCGGATTTCTTTGCTTTCGCGGCAAGTGCAGAGCCGGTAGTACTTCGCGGCTCTCAGGAGGTTTTCAACACACAGACACAGTCCAAGGATTCTGTGCCAATCGTAATAACTGTAAAGGGACGTACCATGAACATAAATCCCGGCTCATTTAAGAAGGGTGGCAAGGGTGAGCCGAAGATTTCCAAGGAAATAACTTACCTTAAAATCGTTATTAACAATGAAACACAGCTTGAGCTTGATAAGTTAAATTCAATTTTTATACTTGGCGGCGAGGATATGCTTGCTAAGGTCAGAAGTCAGATTTAAGGAGGTTTAACAGCTATGAATGATAACGATGATTTAAAGACAGCAGTGGAGCAGGATGTGACGGATAATGGTGCCGAGGAGCTTGATATGTGTGTCAAGTTCAGCAAGCCGTACTATTTTGAGGATGAGGTGTTTGAAGGGCTTGATTTAAGTGGTCTTAGCAATCTTAAGGCGAGCGACCTCAATGATATCGAGAAGAAGTATTATAAGACTGGCGTTGCGAGCTTCACGCCTGAAAATACCACAACTTATGCCATGATTGTAGCCCAGAAGGTGACAGGACTCCCGGTAGAGTTCTTTCAGCAGCTTCCAATCAAGTATATGTATAAGGTTAAAAACCGCGTTGTAAATTTTTTCTACAACTAGGAATAAGGGCAAAAGACGGACAGAATCTGCGAAAGATGGCTGTCCGTCTTTCATTGTCAACCAAAACCGGATTGGATTTTTATATGGGTCTTCCGGTTGAGGAGCTCCTGGCTATTACGGAGGAAGTGATAGAATATGGCAAAGAAAACAGAATACGAAATAGCCCTGATGGTAGGCGGTAAGGTACAGGCATCTTTCGGAAACAGCATCAAAAATGTTGAACAGGGCATAGATTCGCTTAATAATATGGCTCAAACTGCCGCCGCCGCAATCACATCGGCATTTGCTGCTGTGAAAGTGGGGCAGTTCGTGGGCGATGCTGTGAATACATATTCATCTTTTGAACAGGCAATGGCGACAACGGCTGCCACAGCAAATGCATCCCAGACGGAGTACGAGCGTCTTGAACAGGCCGCATTGGCTATGGGAAAAGCAACAACCAAAACTGCGACAGAATCTGCGGAGGCATTGGGCTATATGGCACTTGCCGGATGGGATGTTGACCAGTCAATAGTTGCTCTCGAACCTGTTCTTCGGTTGTCAGAGGCTACACAGATGGACTTGGCAAGATGCTCAGACCTTACCACAGATTCCATGTCGGCACTTGGCTTGTCAGTAGACAATCTCGGAGATTATCTTGACATATGCACGGCAGCCAATAATAATGCGAACACTACAGCGGAAGCTCTCATGGAAGCGTTCATCGGATGCGGCGGTGCAGCTAAGACCGTTGGTGCTGACCTTACAGATATGGCAACTGCTCTTGGTGTACTTGCAAATAATGGTACCAAGGGTGCGGAAGCCGGAACTGCTTTGAATGCCATGCTTGTAAGAATTTCAAGCAAGGACACGGCAATTAAAGCAATGAAAGAGCTTGGTGTATCAGCTTTTGATGCGTCCGGGGAGTTTATCGGCCTCAATGAAGTGCTGGTACAGTTAAGTGCGGCAATGGCAAATCTGACAACTGAACAGCAGACAGCATATATGTCTGATATTGCCGGCACCAATTATTACACGGAGATGAGTTACCTCCTCAATTCGGTTAAAGACTCAGCAGATGGCACAGCTAACGCCTGGGACACACTCTCGGCTTCACTGGAAAATTCTGATGGTGCCTTGGAGAACATGGCAGCGACTGTGACAGACACGCTCAGTACGTCATTCCAGATTCTCAATTCTGCAACCGAGGATGCACAGATTCATCTTGTTGATGCATTCGGAGACAATCTTAAAGGTGCTGTTCTCAACCTGGCTGAGTTTATTCCGACCGTGACAGATAATTTTATCAAGTTTGCAGATAAGTCACAGCTCAAGGTTTCCAAGGTATTTAATACAGTCCAGAAGGATGCGGCAAAGGCATGGGAGGTTATGTCGAGCCTTGGAAGTGGATTTATCGAAAATTTTGACACAATAGAAACTGTTGTGGTTGGAGTTGGAACCGCTTTCGTGAGCTACAAAGTGATAAACATGCTTATAAAAGGTACGAGTGCGGCACTTAGCTTTGGTAATGCAATCAAAATGATGGCGGTATCTAATCCTGTATTATTTTCCATCACAGCGGCGGCAACAGCTATTGCCGGAGTAACAGCGGCGGTTAAAAAGGCGGAAGAGCAGGCAAGACAAAGCGACCTTGAAAGTCATTTCGGAAATATCGCGTTATCTCTTGAAGAAGTGTCACAGATTGCAGACTATATCGTTATGAATGACAGCCTTGCAAAAATGCAGGAGTCTTTGTCGGCTTTCAGTGAGCTGGATGGTATCCGTGAGAGCATGGAGAAGAGCATTAAGGCGATTAACAAGGCAAACTGGAAAGTCTCAATCGGGATGGAGCTGACACAGTCAGATAAAGATGCTTATCTCAGTGATATTCAGAATTATATAAGCGAGGCCAGTGAGTACTTAACTCAGGAGAGGTATGCTGCAAATATAAGTCTTTCAGCTTTTGCTGATGGAAATACTGAACGGCAGAACATCGTGAGCAAGATAGATTCATTTTACGCTGATGTGTACACAGAGCTGCAGGGAGCTGGAACCAGATTGAGCAACATTGTCAATGCGGCTTTTGAGGATAACTTCCTCGATATCGACGAATCTAAGGCAATTGCTCAGGCACAGGAATCAATGGCTAAAGTCATGAATAGCCTTGCAACAAGTGAGTTTGATGCGAAGCTGGAGATAATGCAGACGAAGTTTTCAGTGGAGGATTTGGATGCGGAATCGTTCCAGGCACTTTTAGAACAGCTTGAGCCGATGATTGAAGATGCAAAGAATGGTTTCGAAGAAGAGTGGCAGTACCGTTTGCAGATGGCTAAACAGGCATTGAACTACGGCTCAATTACACAAGCTGAATATGATACAGCAGCATCGGAATATTATAATGACTACCTTGAAAATGTCGCAGGCGTAGAAGTCAGAGCTCAAAATTTTATGTTAAATACCATTGGAGACAATTATAGTGCTGAAATAGCAGATTATAATGCACATGTGCAGGAAGTTCTTGAAAAGTATCAGGATGAAAATCTTAAAGGTGCATGGGAATCTAATCCAGAAAATGCAATGGAATATATCATGCAGGATACTTGGCTTAATGATATACCTAAAGAGACTAAACAGGCAATGGAATCTCTTTTAAATGCAATGGGGAGTTCAACAGAGGGACTTGAGCAACTAAAGGAACAATATGAAAAGGCAGGTCTTGATGTTCCTACTGATATATCAAATGCAATAGCAAGAACAAACAACTATGGGGCTATGACTGTATATACCAAGGCACTAGGCGGTCAAAGCGGAGATACTTCTGCAATGTATCAGGATTTATTACAGCAGATAGTTAATAATGATGAATTTGCTGAAATGGAAACTGCTATGCGTGAAAAAGGAATGGCACTGCCAGATAAAATAATTGAGGGAGCAGAGGATTCAATTCCGGATGCCTTCAAAGGGCTGTATTCCTACAGCAGTGGTTATTTGCAGGATATCTTTTCACAGGGACTTGATGTATCAACGGATGTAAATATCACGTTAAGACCAGTATATATGGGATGGAATCGTTCATTAGAAACTGAGACATATAATTCCGTATTGGCAGACAGGCGGCATGAAACTGTATTAGATAATGCATTGAATAGAGATGGGCATGTGATTACAGGCAATCTTGCTGATTTCAATTCCAAGGCTAGTCTGATAGGTCATGCCGATGGCGGTATTTTCACACAACCGCATGTGGCATGGTTCGCGGAGGAAGGACCGGAGGCGGCGATTCCGCTTGATGGAAGCTCTAACGCGATAGCATTATGGACGCGAGTCGGCAAGTTATTAGGAGTTCTTGATGGTGGTATGACAAGAAGCAGGGGAGAGGTGCTTTCTGAGGGCATTTCGAACTATGAAACTGTTAATAATACAACAGATGCTTCCACTGATTCCAAGCAGTTTGTTTTTGCTCCTAAGATTACTATTGAGGGCAACGCAAGCCGTGAGGATGTCGATAGTGCAATGTCATTATCAATGGAGCAGTTCAAAGATATGATGGAGGAGTACCTGGCTGAGAGAAGCAGGGTATCTTTCTCATGAGGTGTTTATGAGGAAATATACGACATTACAGGGTGATATGTGGGATTCCATATCATATAAGGTATACGGAAGCGAGAAATATGCGGGGTTGCTCATGAAGAGCAATCCTAAGCTTCTTGACATTTTTATTTTTAGTGCGGGAGAGGTGCTTTCAATACCGGATGTGACTGTTGAAGAGGAGTCTGACAAGCCGGCATGGAGATAGACAAAACATGGGTGATTTTGCTTTACCAAGAAGATCCTATCTGAAATTAACTTACAATGGTGTGGATGCGACAGATGAGTTTGATTCAGAAGCATTTGAGTATAATGATTCGGCATCGGGCGAAGCTGATACCATATCGCTTACAGTTAATAATCAGACAGGCAAATGGGTTAATAATTATATGCCGCAGGATGGAGATTATGTAGATGCTCAGATATGCGTTGAAAACTGGACAGGCAATGGCGATAATCGCAGTGTTGTATGCGGACAATTCGAGCTTGACAGTTTTAAGGCTTCAGGTTTTCCATCTGTGGCAAGTCTTAAAGGGATTTCAATACCCATAAGAAGAGATTTTAATGTGACTGCCAAGAATAAGAATTACAGCAGTACAACAGTTAAGAGCATTTTGTCAGAAATATGCTCTGATGCCGGAATTGAGCTTGTATATGAGAGTGCTGATTATAGTATTGAGGAAACGGAGCAGTCAGGAAAAACAGATATGGCTTTTGCTTTTGAACTGTGTGCCGATCATAATCTCGCAATGAAAATTTATAATAATAAGTTGGTTGTGTACGACCAGACGGATTATGAGAAAAAGCCTGCAGCATACTCTATCGATTTAAGTGAAATGCAGAAGTACGCGTATAGCTGTACGAAATCGCAGTTATATGATGGTGTCGAGATTCAGTACACCAATCCCGATAGCGATGATACGTTGACGTATTCATATAGTGTGCCGGGTACAGAGGGCAAGAGGAAGCTTTTTATCAATGAGCAGGTGGAAACATATAGGGAGGCTGAGATAAGAGCCAAATCGAGGCTTCTGGAAAATATAAGAGCTGCCGTATCATTGTCTGTGACTGTGAAAGGCGATACCAAGCACATGGCAGCAAGAAATGTCAATATAACAGGCCTTGGGAAGCTGGATGGTGTCTATTTTGTTGACAGCGTTGTGCATTCCAAGTCAGCTAAGGGAGCATATACCTGCCGGCTTAATATGCATTTATGTGTCACACATACAACCTTTTCAGATGCTCAGGCTAGTGCAGAGCCTGAGACTGCTTCAGGTACAACGTATGTTGTTAAAACCGGTGATTGCCTGTGGAGCATAGCGCGCGGATTTTATGGCAGCGGAGCTAAATACACAATTATTTTCAATGCGAACAGGGACATAATTAAGGATCCGAGTCTTATATATCCTGGACAGGTGCTTAAGATTCCTGCAGAGTAAGAGGTGAATATGTTGGTAGATGTTATAAGAGTAGGAAAAATCCACACAATAAATTATGCCAGTGGAACGGCAAGCGTTGTGTATAATGATCGAAATAATCAACCATCGCCGCAGTTTCCTTTTTTAAGTTTCGCTTATGATATGCCTAAAGTTGATGATACGGTTGTTGTGCTGTTGCTTCCAAACTCGACTTCAAAGGGCTTTATCTTAGGTGTGCCGTGGAGCGTCAAGAAAAAGCCGTCCGGAGGCGGTGCAGGAATTTTTTACAAGGAATTTCCTGATGGAAGTCATATAAGGTATGATTCCAAGGCAAAAACCATGGATATATCGGCACCGAATATTAAGCTCAAGTCGGTTGTGGCTGACAGCGTGACAGTTAATAAAGAGCTTATAGCTAAAAGCATAGAGACAAAGACATTAAAGGCTGAAAATCTGGCTGTTGAGACAGCGGAGATTGTAAATCTTAATGTAACCGGGGCAGCTTCCGGCAACTTTCCGGTTGGCAAGGAGGATGCATGATAGGGTACTTTGGAGTGGTTATTTTCAGCGTCTCAGACCAGAAAATCTTGAGCTTTCATGATTTTAAGCTGAATGCATCCGGGAGCTGGGGCGAGCATAAACGTAATGGAAAAAAATCAGAATATGAATTTTTAGGACCGTCTGCAAGGACGGTTTCTTTTGTTATTGAGCTTGATGCTTCGTATGGCGTTAATCCTGGTGATATGCTTGATATTCTTGCCGGGTACGCGGAAAACGGTCTTGTCAGTCCACTTGTTATCGGAAATAAGAAGATAGGCGATAGATGGCGTTTAACCAAAGTATCATCGTCATGGAATCAGATTATGAATGATGGAAAATTGATTAAGGCATCGGCTTCAGTGACGCTTGAAGAATACTCGTAGGAGGGTCAAATGATATCTATTAGTGATGTTAAATTGGAGTTAAAGTCTGATTCAACCGTAGATGCTGTTTTGCAGGAGGAGCTTATAAATAATGCGTCACTGGTTTTGACGACTTTAAAAGGTACTAATCCGCAGGATAGAGCTATGGGGCTGGCATCAACTGATATCCTCGGTCAGAATGTCAACAAAGCTAAGTGTGCATATTCGATTCAGGCTATCGAGCAGGTAGAGAAATATGAACCCAGATTATCGGTGTCAGAGCTTTCTTTCGAGGTGCAAGGTAGTAAGATTATTCCAAAGGTGGTGTTAAAATATGTCGGCTGATGTTCAGAACTTATTTAACTTGCCGGATATATCGGTTATCGATGATGTCGATATTGAGACCATGAAGAATGAGTTGGTCAGAGATTATGAGGATGCCTATAAGGCTGAGACAGGCGAATCAATTACTTTATATCCAGCAGACAAAGACAGATTAAAACTTAATATCGTGGCAAATAAATTATTTCAGGCATATCAATGCATAGATAATGGCTTCAGGATGAACTTTCTAAGGTATTCCTATGGTGATTACCTCAAGCATCTGGGTGCGAACAGGAAAATATATAAGCAGGAAGCACGTCCGGCAGTTACAGTTCTACGTTTCAGCATTCAGGAACCGCGAGCTCAGGTAACTGCCATTCCCAAAGGTAAAAGGGCAACGGCTGGTGACAATATATTCTTTATGACGGATGATTATGCTGAGATACAGGCTGGTGAGCTGTCTGTTGATGTTGCAGCGACATGCACTCAGGCAGGGACAGCCGGCAACAAATATATTGCCGGGCAAATCAATGCTCTTGCAGATAAGATTCCTTATATAACAGGTGTTGTTAATGTAAGCGAATCGACTGGCGGCAGTGATGAAGAGAGTGATGCGGCTTTTCGAGAGAGGATATATCTTGCCCCAGCTACATATTCGACTGCCGGAACGGAGGATGCTTATATTTACTGGGTTCGACAATACAATTCAGCGGCAATAGAGGATGTGAAGGTAAGGACAGATGAAAATTCGATTGTAGACATCAGGATTGTGCTTGCGAATGGGGAGCTTCCCGGCAAGGCATTTCTTGATGGTCTTAAATCGTATTTAACATCCGATGTCAAACCGCTTACAGATAAGATTAATGTATCAGCACCGGATGTTGTCGAATACAATCTTGATTTCACGTATTACATAGGTCGTAGTAATAAGGAGAATGTTGAGGTAATTCAGGCATCGGCACAGGAAGCAGCCAGTGAATGGTCTGCATGGCAAAAAACGCATATCGGTGCGGACATTAACACGGATATGTTAATTGAATATCTGCGTGCAGCGGGTGTTAAGAGAGCTGTTATTCGTACTCCAGTGTACACAGCAATCAACGATACACAGATTGCTGTTGTCAAGAATATCACAGCAGCTTATGGAGGGCTGGAAAATGATTAAGTTATCAGATATTGGAGGTTTATATCAATCGACTCCGGCTAATTTAAGAGATGCGAAGACGAAGGCGTTTATGTATGCATGTGACAGACAGCTTGCGAAGCTTATTGAGAGGTCAAAAAAAGCAATGGTGTGGTGTGATATTGAAAGCGTGGATGAAAAATACCTTGACTATCTGGCTGCAGATTGCCGGGCATTATTTTATAATTCATCTCTTAATGCTGACGTTAAGAGAAAGCTCATTGCTAATAGCCAGTATTGGTACATGAAGCTCGGAACTTCTTCGGCAATGGAGGAGATGATTAATATTGTCTTTTCTTACAACGATACCACTGTAGAAGAGTGGTACTCTTATGCCGGCAAGCCGTTTCATTTCAGAATTGGTGCCTCATCAAAAGTTACGACCGTGGAAATTGCTGAATTTCTAAAATACATAAATGAGGTCAAGAATGCACGTTCTATTTTGGATTATCTTGTATTACAGAGCGAGGGCGTTATTGATTTAAAGAATGAAACTAAAATGTTTCAGCTTACATGTGATGTATGTGGTGATTTTTTATGTGGTGCATCTGATTTGAGTTAGGAGGGAAGCTTTTATGCAAATAAGTCCAAATGAAATTGAACACTTAAAAAAATATATAAGCAATCGCATATCTTACGCTAGATACTATGCTCAAGGTGGCTGGTCAAGAATCGAGATAAATAAAGTTGATATTTTGACGGATGGCAGGATTGCCATATATTTACTTTTGAATGATGATGTGCCAAATCAGATTAATAAAATAGAATTTTACACCTCCGATAATGAGCTTTTTGCATCAGGTGACGAAACAATCAACAAAGAGCTGTCAGGTGGTGACGTCCTATACCGCTATACGATAGCTTTATCGCAAACACTTGAATAAAGGAGGTTATTGATCTATGTATAAACCGATTGGATGGAAAAACCGTGCAGTAGAATATGCACGCAGGTATGAAATGACGCAAGGCGAAAGGTCAGGGCTTGTGTATCTTAAACCAGCTCCTGGCGAAGTGGACAATCAGGGAACGCCTGTAAATGCCGAAAATTTAAACCATATGGATGAAGGAATCCTAAATCTTGATCAGAATAAGGTTAATGCAACAGATGGTGATGTATCAGATACGGTTGCGACGTTTGACCAGAACCCCACAACTGCACCTGAGAACATTGCGAGCGGTGACAGACTGGGGACTTTATTCGGGAAGATATATAATGTTATCAAAGATTTTTTCAGTCACAAATCAGACAAGGAGATACACACAACACGGGCTGAAAAGAATAGCTGGAACAATTCTCTCAGCGATGCTAAAACCTATGCAGATGCGATGTATAGCCAGTTGACAGGTTATACAGATAAAAAAGTCGCTGACTTGATAGGTGGTGCTCCGGAAACACTTGATACTATCGAAGAGGTTGCAACCGCCATCAAGGAGAATGAGAATGTTGTGAAGGCTCTGGATGCTGCTATCGGGAAAAAGGCAAATCAGAATGAGCTGGATACACATATTAGTAATGATAGCATACACGTTGACGCAGCAAAGCAGGCGAAATGGGATGGGTATGAGCAGAGGATAACTGATATAAATAATAATTTACCTCGAAAACTGTTATGGTCGGGGAATGCAAAGGCTGAAAGTCTAATTTACTTCGACACAACTCGATACACCCAATACGAAATAATAGTCAATACAGGATTTCCACTCAGGGGAATGGCTGTCGCTGGTACAGACATTCCTCATGGTGGTGATAAAATACTTACTTGTATCGGTTCGGCAGCACTTTGGACAGGTAATAGTTACATTACATCACAGACAATAACTGTTTGTGATGTGTATGACGACCATATATACGTACAATCAATAATTGATTATGCCTCTGATAATAACCAGTATAAAGATTATAGAGCTATTATTGCTGTTTATGGGCTGACATAATCTCAATTTCTTTTTACCCATGCGTACGGTTCGGTTGTACTAATGGAATAGATGCCGCCCGGCTTCGATAGCGCTATCACCACGAGATTGTACCCTAAGACCATGCAACTATTACCTTGAGATGGAGTGTTATCACTATCCCATTCGATGTAACCCATGAACGGTTGTTTCTTACTTAAATTCAATATGCCTGAGTTATCATAATTGGACAAATTGAAGAAATTCAACTTCGAGGTTAAATTATTATTTAATGCAGAATATGTGAGTAGGGATTTAGGAAACTTGGTCAGTTATATAGAAGAATTGAAAGGGGATGGTTAATAAAAAAATTCAAACTAAATTAGAGGGACTTAGAAGATAAAGAGCTGATAGGCTCTTTTTTGTTTCTCAGAAAGGGGGTAAAAGTGGAAGAACAGATTAGTAGAGCTGAATATGAGGAGTACAAAAAACGTCTTGATGCCGAGAATAAGAGGCAGGACAAACGCATTGAGCTTTTGGAAGAAAGCACAAAGCAAATCAATTCTCTCACAATTTCAATAGAGAAGCTGGCTCAGAGCGTCGAAAGTATGGTTAAAGAACAAGAAGCCCAAGGCAAGCGTCTTGTATCGCTTGAAAGTAAAGATGGTGAGATGTGGCGTAAAGTTATAGGCTACGTCGTAACAGCGGTAATTGGAATTGCTATAGGGTTTATTTTTAAACAAATTGGAATGTGAAATTAGGAGGAAAATAAAGATGAGAAAAATTGACTGGATAAGAAAATTAACAAGCCGTAAGTTTTGGACAGCAATTGCGTCATTCGTATCGATGCTGATTCTTGCTACAGGCGGAACAGATAACACAGCCACGCAGGTGACAGCTCTTATTATGGCTGGGGCATCAGTGATTGCATATATCATTGGCGAGGGACTTACAGATTCATCACACACAGACAATGACGATAAGGAGGGCGATGAGAATGCGTAAATTTACAGCAAGAACCACGGCACCATCGAGATTGGATAAGAGGTTTATCAATTATAACAAGGGCGGCTATAATACATGCGTATCTATTAATCAGCAGACAGGCTATGTGTTGCCTAATTGCGTTGGCTATGCTCAGGGTCGTTTGCTTGAGATAAGAGGCGAGAGTAAGGTCAACTGGAAGCTTCCGGCTTGTAATGCTGAGGACTGGTTTGATACGGCGAAAGCAAATGGCATGGCTGTAGGTCAGACACCTAAGCTTGGTTCGGTGGTTGTATGGCGTGCTGGAAACACTCATAACAGCTCCGATGGTGCAGGACATGTTGCCATCGTCGAGGAGATTAAGCCTAATGGTGATATTGTGGTATCGCAGAGTGCGTATGGCGGTCAGGAGTTTTATTTGTCAACATTAAAAAAAGCAACCGGATATATGTATGCATCAAACAGACCACTTGTAGGCTTCGTGTATTGCGGCATTGAATTTGAGGATGATAAATATCAGGCTGAAACAAATAGTCTCAAGGCCGGTCTTAAAGTTGAACTCCAAAATGCTCAAGCTTATGCTTCCGAATCCTCATTGAGCTCCTACGGAATTAGAAGTGGAACTTATTATCTGTGGGATGCAAACCCTAAGAACGGACGTATCAGGTTGACTAATGCGGCTAATAAGGCAGGAATGGCGGGGCAGGTGAGCTTCTGGGTTAACATATCAGATGTGGGCTTAGGCGATAGCAACACAGAAATTACGACTCTGTCAGCAGGTACTAAGTGCACACTTAACCGCGTGAGTGTGTACGGCACGGAAAATGGACCAAGCATCGGCAAACGCTCAGGCGTATATTATGTTTGGGATGCGACAATCCGCAATGGGCGTATCCGCATGACAAATAGCCCGGCGCGTGTGGGAGTTCCGGGACAGGTAAGCTTTTGGGTAGATATTGATAAGCTCATATAGAATTTTACATATCAAAGTAACAACTTCAGAGAGGGTAGTTGTAGCATTACCCTCTCTGATATAATTATTTAGAGTTCTGTGACAGTTCATCATTGTTACAAGATGATTCCATAGAGACTGTTGACGAAAAGCTATCTATCATTCTTTCTATATTGTATGTAGCAGCAGTAGTTATAAGTGCTACTAGGAATGGGATGATAAAATTTCTTAAGAATGTAAGGAATGAGTGCTCACGATAATGCTTACCTTTAGTGGTCAATATGTAAGAAAATGCTTCTCGATTTTGGCTGGTACTTACTTCACGAAAATATCCTAAGTCTTTTAAATCTAAAAAAGTCTGATAAATTTCTTCACCAGAATAATTACCAATTTTAGAGAGCTCTATTGAGCCAGACATATTGGTAGATACCTTCTTTAATACTAATCTTTGAATTTTTAAAAGCATATAAACACCTCCATGAATTTTTGATAATAATAATAATATCACATAAAATATAAAAAACAATTTTGTTATATGGTTTCATTTTCAGACGGCCGCTACATATCTTCTGAAAATGTCAAGTGTATGTTCAGAACCTATATAAGTGTAATGTCTTCCGGCAGTTGAGGAATCTTTATGTCCAAGATACTCACCTGCATCGTGTATGCTACCGCCACGTTTGATTATATTTGTAGCAGTAGTTTTCCTGAATAAATGTGGATACACTCTTCTGGTGAGCCCTGCCCGATTACGTATTTTTTTTAGAGAATCCCTTATTCCACTTCCACTTAGAGCTTTATTTGAATGTGTCTGTGAAAATAGAGGAAGCTGACTGGAATAGGTCAAGTTTCTATCAGCAATGTATTGGCTAAGATATTTAAGGGCAACTGAGTCGAGACATACAGGACGATAGGCACCTGTTTTCTCTCCGAGTATGTTTATGAGACCGGTACTCCAATTTACCTGTGATATTATAACTGAGCCCATTTCGCCTACTCGCATTGCTGTAGAACGTAAAAATTCGATTATTGCCCTATCACGTGAAGTTATACATCCAGATTTTAATTGTTCATATTCAGTTGGCTCCATGTGATCAATAGGTTTGATGATTTGTTTATAAGATTCCACCGCCTCACATGGATTTTCTATGATGAGGTGTGTTTTTCGCATCCAGGTAAAAAATGCAGATAGGTTCCTTCGGCGATTGTTAAGAGATACTGCAGTATTGTCACGCCTTAAGCTGTTTAAAAAGCAACTAATATCTAGACTTGTGATTTCTGTAAGAGGTTTGTTTACGGTCGCAAGCAGTTTTTTTATTGTGTCAATGTAATATGTAACAGTTCTTGGAGAAAGCTTAGCTCCTTTAGTCGCAAGGAACATCTTTAAAATATACTCGTTACTATCATCAACTGTTGCTGGAAGAGTTTCAGCAGCACTGATATTGTATTGGCTTAGATATTTATGCAATACATTTTTAAGAATCGACATATTGGTGTCATCAA
>ENA-UONV01002471-UONV01002471.1-human-gut-metagenome-genome-assembly--contig:-CS4-NODE-2471-length-13572-cov-4.756381_pt1 | contig 13572 bp, 15 predicted proteins | sample MGYA00242461_ERZ724008 | MGnify/ENA metagenome assembly ERZ724008 | reverse complement strand
AAAGCCGCCCATTTATTGGCCCGGGCAGAATTTATAGTCGTTTGTTCGGTCAGCTGGCGGGCTATTTCATCACATTCACTGATTACATAATCATAGATTCCCGCCTCTGTGGAACGTGGCACCTGGTAGGTTTCCACATCTATTCCCGATTCATAATTAAACACCTGGTCTCCAACAAGCGGCATTCCACCCAAAGTACGGGCCATGTGGAAATAATGCCAGGCACGCAGGAAACGAGCCTCTCCCTCAAAAGCCTTTTTCTCACTTTCCTGAAGTGCACTACTGCCTCTGACACCCTGTAAAAACAAGTTTACCCGGCGTACAAAGTCATAATCACGTACTCTCCACGAGTTCCGGTCATACTCCGTAAATATCACCCACGGACTTCCATAGCATTTATTAGCTTCGTCCAACTGGTCGTAACTTCCATAATCTCCATTATTCTGTCCCCAGTTTACTTTGCCATACAAATTTGAAAGTACAGATAATACAAGCTCCTTATCTTCATAAATCATGCTCTCAGGTATCACATTTTCAGGTTCCTGATCCAAAAAGGATTCCGAACAACCAGCAGCCCCCATTAAGAAAAGGGCGGATATGATTATCAATTTTATTTTTGTCATCTTGATGCGTATAAAGGTAATTAAAAATCAACGGAAAAACCAAAGTTCACTACTTTCATATTCGGATAGGCCATACCGTTCTCCGCCGTAATTTCAGGATCGATATCAATATCAATATTCTTCAGAGAGAACAGGTTTTGCCCTGAAACATAGAAACGGCAACGGGAAATTCCGACTTTCGAAGTCCACTTTTGAGGTAGAGTATAACCTATCTCCACATTTCTCATCTTCAGATAAGTCATATTGGTATACCAGAAATCACTGGGCCAATGTGTGCAGTCACTGTTATTCCGGGTACGTAGAGCCAACGGGTATTTGCCGATATTAAAACCACTATCAGCATCCCAGATATCCACAAGCCTGGTTGAGTTATCCCAAAGGTATTGAGAGAGATTCTTATTAGGATCGAAATATCTCAGAAATCCCTGTTGAACATATGTATAGGCTGTTGCTCCAACAAAATCTGCACGGAAATCAATTCCCTTCCAGTCCAGAGCCAGATTAAATGCAAAGTTCACCCACGGTGTTCCTCCTTTACGATAGCCTATCGGACGCCAGTCGGCATCATTAATCAAACCGTCACCATTCATATCCTTATATTTGGCATCACCCGGTTTCAACGTAATATTTCCCTGATGGTCTTGGTCAACAGGATGGTTTGCAATCTCCTCCCAACTCTGGAATTGTCCATCCGAGACGAGTGAGAACTCCACATCCGTATAACGTCCCTTTATATTTCCTGCCTGATAACGGAACTTCTGCCATTCACTGGAGAATCTGGGCTTGTACCGGTCTCCCACATACCAGCGTGAATAAGTAACGTTACCTCCTACCGTATAATTCACATCTCCGATGCGGTCTCTCCAATTCACAGAGGCGTCGAATCCCCTGGCATAATTAGAGTTCAGGTTTTCCTGAGGCAGTGAGAATCCCACTTCTTCCGGAATCTGCACATCATAACGGCTTGCCAACAATCCGGTCTGATCTCTGTTGAAATAGTCAAAAGAAGCATTCAGGCGATTATCCAGGAACCCCAGGTCAATACCGATATTCAGTATCTTGGATTTACCCCATGTAATATTATCGGTAGCCAATCCTGTAACAGTACTGCCTGTAACCAGTCCTCCATCGATCACAGCACCACCACTATTATAATTATAGCCTACAATATGACTTAAGGCCGTACCCAATTCTTCACCTAACACACCATACGAAGCACGGATTTTCAGATTGGTGATATTGTCTTTCAGGAAATCGACATCTTGCCAGAACTTCTCTTCCGTAACCCGGTAACCGATAGAAGCCGACGGAAAGAATCCCCAACGTTTACCCCGTTTATACCGGTAAGAGCCATCATATCTACCGGATAATTCTATGATGTACTTATTTGCGTAGTCATAGTTCAAGCGACCTATATATCCCATACGTGTCTGCGGGTTACCAATGCCATCTGTAAAATTAGACAGACTGGTTTTATCGATATAAGGGATTCCGTTTGCCGGAGGATTTCCCAATGCATACATTCTTGGATAAGTGCCTTTCTTTGCCTCAAAGCCCACAACGGCATTCACATGATGGAGTGCAAACGTATTTTCATACGACAGCTGAATATTGGAAGTCAGTTCTTCTTTCATCTCCATACTTCTTTCCGTATAACGTGCCGTACCCGTCTCCACTACATTGTAGACATCACCCTCCTTGTCATACTCATAGAATTTATAAGAGTATTCCCGGTTCGACTGTCTTCTGTTTGCCAGCCAATAGCTGAATAATCCTCTTGCTTTCAGGCCTTTCAGAATTTCATATTCGGCAGTACCGTTAATCTGAATGACCTTCCACTGATCCTTATATCTCCCTGCATGCTCGTAATTCATCCAGCCGAAACTGTCTTGTGCCCAAGGTGCCGATATTGCCGGATACTTAGGGTTATTATTAGCATAAGGCTTTTTAGTCGGCAGGTTATTATAAGCTCCATAGATAGGCAGATTATAGTCATCACCCGGCAATCCCGGATTATCGGTAGTCTCTATGCGTCCATTGATTGCTACACCGACTTTGAACCTGTTTGTTATATCAATGTCGATATTAGACTGCATATTGGTTCTGTTGAAACCATTAAAACCTCTGATATTTCCTTCCTGATCGATATGTCCAAGGCTCAGGTAATATCTGACTTTCTCCGTGCCACCGGATACATTTGCATTTACATAAGACTGCGGCGCACTCACCCAAATGTACTTATACCAGTCGAAAGAAGTATGGTCTTCGTCAACCTTATCCACCCATTTCTGGTATTCTTCTTTCGTAACGGTTCTCGGAGTTCCATTTATAGTTTCGGTCTGTATAATAGCTGCCAGGTAATCTTCCGCCGAAGCAGGTTTCGGATAGTTGGAAGGTAACTGCCATCCATAATACCCATTCACATTGACCTTCAACTTTTGGTTTTTCTGTCCTCTTTTGGTAGTTATTACCACTACACCATTAGCAGCCTGCATACCATAAATAGCCGCCGAAGCATCTTTCAATACAGAAACAGATTCGATATCATTAAAATCCAGGTTATTCAGGTTACCGGAATCTTTCTGCACACCGTCAATAATGATTAAGGGCGTTCCCATGTTTCTGATCTGGATATTGGGAGCGGCCCCCGGACGTCCGTTATCCTGACGGAAATTTACACCGGGGAGCTTACCTACCAGTGCACCTGTAGCCGTTACCGACTTTGCATGCGCCAATTCTTGTGCACCCACAGAAGAAATTGCACCCGTAACAGAAGCCTTCTTTTGGGCAAGTCCAAAACCGGTGACTACCACTTCATCCAGCAACATACTATTTTCTTTCAGCGTCACAACAATATTGTTTTTACCGGACACCGGAACTGTTTGGGTGATATATCCTATAAAAGAGATAGTCAGTACATCATTAGAACGAACCGACAGTTTAAAATTACCTTCCACATCGGTTATTGTACCATTCTTACTTTTCTGAGCAACTACACTGGCTCCTATCACAGCTTCCCCCTGATCATCCACAACAGTTCCGCTGATATTTATATTATTCTGTGCAGCCACATGAACAAAACTCAGAAGGACAATCAGTGAAAGTATTAGCTTCTTAAGATTCAATTCCGGTAAACGATACCGGTAGTTTGGTGTTAAAAACAGATTATGATTTTTCATGCATTAAATGATTCATAAAACGGTTAATTAATTAAAGTTAGAAATAAAGGTAAAAAACATGATACGACTTTTAAGGTGCATTTTCCATGGCAATTGATTTATGGGTTAATACTCGGTTATTTCAATTGCAAAAGTACCGGGAAGACGACTCTAAGTAGGGGTCAGCTCGTTGCTTTTTAGGGTACATTTCGTTGTTTTCAAAGGAAAAATGCACAGTAGGCAAGGGGGTTACCTGAATCTTGCCAGTTAACTGGCAAAAACCGACATTCAATAAGATACGACTAATTACACTAATCGGAAAAGAAAGGAAGGAAACCAGTTGACAAGGGGACGAGTTGACAAGGGAACAAGGGGGCTGCGCAATGCTCCTATGCCGCATGGAACCTTGTCCCCTTGTCAACTGGTTAACTCGTCAACTTTCCCTCAAAACCCGAAAGTTATGAATCAACTCTCCCCAGTCATATTAGTCTTATATTGGGAAGGCGTTACACCAAACGCCTGTTTGAAGTACTTTGTGAAATATTTAGGAGTATTGAAACCAACCATATCAGCCACTTCACCTACCTGATATCCTTTATTCAATAATTGAGCAGCATGTTTCAAACGAATGGAGCGGATAAAATCAGAAGGAGTCTGGCCGGCAATAGCATTCAATTTACGATATAGTACCGTACGCTCCATCCCAACATCAGCACTCAGCTTCTCTACTGAATATTCGGGATTATCTATATTCTTTTGAATCAATGCGCAGACCTTCTCTATAAACTGTTCATCAATAGAAGTGATGGTAACCTCTCCCGGATTAATATTTATTCCCTGTGAAAAAGATTTCTGACGGGCTTTCTCTTCGTTTATCAATTTCTGTATTCTCAATAGCAGAATATCCAGATTAAACGGTTTGGATATATATTCATCCGCACCGGATTCGTACCCGAACAATTTACTTTCGTCCGTAGAACGGGCAGTCAGTAATATGACAGGGATATGTGACACCTGTATATTGGACTTGATGCGTTTACATAACTCAAGTCCATCCACTTTCGGCATCATAATATCACTGATTATCAAATCGGGGAACTTTGTAGTGGCAATCCGTTCTCCTTCTTCCCCATCACCAGCTTCCAATACATTGTATTTCTTGGAAAGCAGTTCAAACATGTAATGCCGGAATTCTTTGTTATCTTCCACCAGAAGTATAGTGTACTCTTTATCCATTTGCAGGTCCTGGTTACTTTCTGCATCAGGGTTCAATTCATCTCCGATGAAAGTATCTTCCTCTTCCGGTAACTCCGCATCCACTTCTACATCAGTACGCACAGGTAGATATACAGTAAACAAACTACCTTTATTTACTTCACTCTCCACCTCTATCTTTCCGGAATGCAACTCTACATACTCTTTCACCAGATGAAGACCAATTCCACTACCTATTTTATCTTCCTCCTCTTTCACCTGATAGAAACGTTCAAAAATATGGGAAAGATTCTTTCGTGGAATCCCTGCTCCGGTATCTTTCACGCAAAGACGGAAATACTGTACCCCGTCCGGTTCCTTACAGGTATCGAGAGCTATCGTCACCATACCTCCTGCCGGTGTGAACTTGAATGCATTAGACAATAGATTATTCAGTACCTTTTGTATCTTCTCACGGTCGAAACTTATATATAAATCTTCTGCAATCTTATCATCTATCTCAAAAGAAATCTCTTTTTCCTGAGCCAGATAATCAAAAGAGGACTTTATCGAAGATACAAACTCCGCTATATTCCCCTTAACAAGAAACAGCTTCTCTCCATGAACCTCCAAACGCCTGAAGTCCAGCAATTGATTGACGAGGTTCAGCAGTTCTTTGGAATTACGGTAAATGGATTGTAATCTCTTTTTCAGAGCTATGTCGCCGACTTCCTTAATAAGAGATTCCAATGGGGTTATGATCAGAGTCAGCGGTGTGCGGAATTCATGGCTTATATTGGTAAAGAAGCGGAATTTCATTTGATTCAGTTCTTCTTCCTGAGCTTTTTGCAACTTCCTCTTATTCATTCGCAAATAACTGGAAAGGGCCCAATATATGGAAAGGGCAATCAACAGGCAATAAATGAAATAAGCCAAAGGAGTTTTCCAATACGGATCCTTTACAATGATTTGTATAGTTGCACAGCTACTGCCCCACTGCTTACTGTTATTTGCCGCATATACTTCCAGATCATACGTACCCGAAGGAAGATTGGCATAAGAGGCAGTTCCTGTCCCTGTGGGAGAAACTATTTCGTGCCATTCCTTATCCAACCCCGTCAGCCGGTAGCGATAGTGAGTCTGTGATCTATTGATATAATTCAGTGCAGAGAAATCAAACGATACAAAGTTCTGGTCATAATTCAAGATAATCTTTTGAGTTGCGCTTACAGGCTCGCTCAATAGTATATTGCCATCATAAGCCTTATCCATCTCCACCTTTTTCCCGAAAAGATGAAAGTTCACGAAGAGAGGCTTCATATCCTGTTTTACCGGAGGCAGTTTATTAATCCGGAATTCGTTGAAACCATCAATTCCTCCCATCAGAATCACATCATCCTTCGTTACATATATGGATCTTTCCAGGAATTCCCGTTCTATCACCCCATCACTATGGTTAAAGTTGGAGAAAGAGTATTCTGTTCTTCCTCCTTCCTGAACTACATTCACACAAGATATTCCATAAGAAGTGGTAATCCACATCACGTGGTGACGATCTTCGGATATTGCCTGTATACTATTGTTTACCAAGCCGTTTTCCATATAAAACATCCTGATCTCTTCATTTTTCGGATTCCAGACTATCAGGCCATCCTGTGTGGCAAGCCAAATCAGATTACGGCTATCTACGTACAAATCAGAATAACGATGGATATCATAGAAATCTTGCCAAGCCTTTTTATCTTTAAACACTGGTGCCGTCAGAACCTGATTTTTATAATCATAGGTAAACAGTCCTAAATTGCAGATTCCTATCAGCATACCCTCTTTATAATTCCTGATCTGCGAAACGGAGTTGATTTGTCGTCCTTCACTTTCTGCTATCTTCTTAAGTTCTCCGGTATCAGGATTCAAAAGACAAAGGCCATCTATATATGAACAGATATACAGGTTCTTATCCGGTGCTTCAAATACCTTTGCCACATCACGTACAGGATAACTTCTGCTCTTTCCATTCTGAATACAAAACAATGCCTCAACTGCTGAAAGCCATATCCGCTGCCGGCTATCTTTAGTTAACCCGTTACACCGTAAATTGCGGGGCAATCCTGCCTCAACAGATAATTTACTTTCAGATAGAGAGTACCGTAAAAGTCCCTGGCGAGTACCCACCAGCATTTCACCAGAAGTATCTTCTACAAAACACGACACACTAACTTCCCCATTCTGATCGATATTAGGAAAGAACACTTTACCTACATTTTTAAACTTGAAACGATTAGGATGGTAATAGCATATTCCCCTGTCCAAAGTCCCGATCCAAGTTCCTCCCTGGTTATCATTAAAGACTGTGCTGACTTCCGTTTTTATCTCTTTACCATCTACAAATTCCAGCGTAGGGATAAATTGTTTGTTTTGTAGTTTTTCATCACATACCCACAGGCCAGCCTGACAGGTTATCCATATATCGTGTTCTTTACCTACAGAAAGCACATTCAACCTATATTCAGTCTCTAATATTACTTCCCACTTATGCAGTTCAATATCGAACCGTAAAGCTTCAGTCTTTCGTCCATTCATCAAATAGTACAAGTACTTTCCCCGGGGGACAACTAACAGGGTAGCAGCCTTATCCTGCTTTTCATCCAATGCATACTCCCGATACAATTCCCGGGATGTTTCCAGATCATAACAGACCATGAGGCTTGAATTGTAGAACAAAAAGACTTGTTGATTTACTACCGCAATATCCAGAAGTTTGTCACGCTCATCTCCGTTCATTGAAACATCCTTCAGAAACTCAACTGTCTTTCCCCCGGCATAATCCCTGTACAACAGTACGTCATCATCCGTCAGCATCCAATAATTACCTGCCTCATCTATAAAGAAGTTCACTAACGCCCCCTTTACGCCATAAGATTTAAACAGATCGTCCAGATGCTGTTCAAAGCGTTCTTCATTAATGTTAATGGCCATTAATTTATACCAGTCTTTGATATAAATATAGTCCTCATTCACGTAAATGCGGTGGTGTCCGCCATAGTCATTAAGCGGGATTATGTTACTTTTATTATAATGGAAATATTGAAAAGAAGTTCCATCGTAGATGCTGACGATCTCATTAGCATTGATTGCAATACGCCCATCCCGCAACTGAATGATATTGCGTACTCTGTTACCCGAAAGTCCATCACTGCAATCGATGGGAGTAAACGCATAGTGATCTTGTGCATGAAGCGGGGAGTTAAGCAATAAGACAATAAACAGCAAAAGTCTTATCACTTTGATCGTTGACAATTTCATTGTTATGTTTTCCATATTAGATTATCAGTGATGCAAAGATATAGAAAAAATATATCTGATAAAGATTCCCATAAAAAGAAAACCGTCCCCTCCCCTCACGGGGGTGGAACGGCACAGTCAATAATACATGAAAAAACGCTATTTAGAGAGAGTCTCTACAAATTTTGATGCAAATGTAAGGGAGAGAAAGAAGAGCTGAAAATAAAATCTACGAAAGAGGAGGTTTTGTCGACGGAATAGCCAAATAAGGAAATGCTATACGCAATCCAACAGCATCATAAATCCTACCCCTCTCACTGTCTTTATTTCGACACAGGGTTCATCTTCCAAATACTTTCGTATTTTACTCATAAATACATCCAGACTGCGCGATGCAAAGTAATCATCCTCCGTTTCCCAGAAACGGCTGAGTATAGCACTTCTATTCACCGTTTCGCCTCTATTTTCATAAAGCAAATGTATAATCTTCGCTTCCCTGATGGTCAACACTCTGATAAAACCGGTTTCGTCATTCCGCAAAGTAGCATGTTTGGTGTCCAGCAAATATCTGCCCATCCTGCAATGGTCGGATTCATTACGCGACTTTGCCCCTTCCTTCATTCTAAGCAAAGAACGAATATGAGCATCCAGTTCATCAGGAACAAAAGGTTTCTTTACGTAGTTGTCCACTCCTATATCGTAGCCTTTCGTCACATCCTTCGGCGAACTCATGGCCGAAGCGAACAGAATAGGCGTATTGCCATCCGTTTCACGGATACGCGCCACCATTTCATAACCATCCATTACCGGCATATCCACATCGGACATAATGATATCCGGATGATGTTCTTTCCATGCCTTCAGCCCTTCGACACCATTGGTTGCCGTAAAAACTTCATATCCCCCAATTATTTCCTGCAATCCGCTTTGCACTATATAAAGCAAAGTAGGATCGTCTTCTACTACTAACAATTTAATCATAGTTTTCCGTTTTTATTGGTATGTACAAAATAAATTCACTAAACTCTTTTTCAACACTGTTCACAGTCACACTACCCTCATGGGCATCCATCACTTGATAAACATAGTTCAACCCCAGCCCAAAACCGGCAACTTTGCCAAGACTGGAACGCTTGAAAGCCGAGGCACGCTCAAACTTCTCAAAGATATGTTTTCTGTCTTTCTCCGAAATGCCGATACCGTTATCATGCACTTTGATAAGGGTATGCGTAGCATTGCTGAGTGAACTTATATCTATCTCAACCAATTCTTCAGAGTACTTGATAGCATTATCTATCAGGTTACTGATAGCCTCTTTCAGATACTCTTCATCAGCACAAACTTCCTTCGCCTGCAAATGAGTGGTGAAATGTACTGGTTTAGCAGTTTTTGCAGTAAACTTTTCTATTAAGTCTGCCACCATAGGCTCCAACGGAAATACCGTTCTTGACATTTCCAGCTTATGGTTCTCCAATTTAGAAAGCGTAAGTACCTTATTTGCCAGATTTAGCAAATGTCCACCCTCATCTTCTACAATGCAAAAATACTTCTCTTTCAGCTCGGGCAAATTGTCCATCTTACCACTATGTAAAAGGCTTGTACAAGCCAAGATGGAGCTAAGAGGAGTCTTCATATCATGGATCATGGCATAAGAGAAATCTTCACGAATTTTAGCTATCTTATCCTGACGGATGATAATCTTGATCTGATAGATGATACAGGTGATTACCATTATCATCATGATGGCGGTAGCTATCATTAAGAGGCCCATACGCTTGAAGATAGTCCAATAAGGATTTATTATGATAGCTTGAACGCTTTGCGATTCATCTAATCTAAAAGGTATAGTCTGAGTTTTAATAACTCCCAATACAGTAGTAGAGGAGGTTCTAGTCGTCTCTACTATAGAATTATCCTTCGTCAGTATACGATTAATATACAAATTAGCATCAATATTCTTTTGATTTAATAAGACCTTAAATATTGAATCAATCTGGCTTATTTTAGTCTCAAGATTATACTCCAAAAAACTTTCTATCATATAAGTACACTCAGGCAAACTGCGAGAATCGTTATTAACAGGAGCTCCAAAGACCTTAGTCCCCTTTGGCAGATTACCAAAATTTAAAGACGCAGCATTATAAACCGCTTCTTCAAAAAGACGATTTCCTTCATCTACTATATTCTTCTTCAAAATAGAATAGGTGTTATTAAGCCACACTAATTGCAATAACAATATAGCTATTAGCCCAACAACTGTTACTATTTTAATATGTACAACTTTCATTCTATTATTTTGAGTGCAAATATAATAACAATTTTACAATATTAGATAACATACAGATAACATTTTTATTCCGATTAATGCAATAACTTTGCACCAGATTAATAAAACAATAAAAAATAAATGAAACATTATGGAAACTACATTTTATGAATTAAGCATTGAAGAACAAAAACAAATTTATGGCGGTGAGCAAAGACTCGTCGGTTTTAAACAGTTAGAAAATGGAGAGTGGGTTAAAGTTTATGCTACTGTTTGATTAAACAGACTAATCTGAAAGAGTATTAACATAGCAATAACAAAGCTATAACATAACTCCAAAAACAAACCATCTAACTTTGCAACATCAATAAAAAAAAGAGTAACTCTTAAAAGAGAACAGTTATGAAAAGCAAGAAGTATCTAAATGATTTGAATGTTTGGGAAACCAAACAGATCTTAGGAGGTTCTAAGGTATGTACATTATATAATGTATCAAGTGAATTCTTCAGAACAGGGCAAGAGAATATTAACATAGCGATAACAAAGCAATAACATAGACACTGAAAGAAATCGCTTAACTTTGCAACATCAATCAGAAACAAAAGTAATAAATTAAAAAAAAGAGATTATATGAAGAGCAAGAGATTTTTAAACTTTAATACCCGTTCGAGAGATTGCCCGAATCTTAAAGTATATAATAGAATGCACCTAATGATTTCTCAACAACATAACAAGAAATTATTAACATAGCGATAACAAAACGATAACACAGGCAGTGAAACAAAACACTTAACTTTGCAATATCAATCAAAAGTAAAAGAAATATTTCATAAACAAATTATCAATAATTAAAAAACAAAAATCATGAAAACAAAAACAATGAAAGCGCTTAGCGCAAATGAACTGAGAAATGTAAATGGCGGATACGGCTGCGGTTTTGTAACTAATCCGGATGACCGCCCACATATAGAAGATATTTTTAAAATACCAGGAATAGATTCCCCATTCGATATAGGCAGACCACCTATCTTTATTTAACAGACAGAAAGCTCTCAAATTAAAGTATTTATCACACAAAATGAAATACAAACACAACACGTACAAAGAAGACATGAGAGTATTGATTTAAAAGAGAATGTATCAACACGTATGGAGGCTGTTACAACTACAGCGAAGAAACCGGTATAATCAGTCCCCATACTTTTTGAAAATAAATTTAGTATTAACATAAAAACAAACACAATTATGAAAAAGAATGAAAAGTGCATGGTAAAACCATTGAATGAGCAAGAACAAGAAAATGTAAACGGTGGCTGCTGTCCCCATTGCGGAATGACCGTATATGATGAAACAAATGGCATCCCTCCACATGGCCATTGTCCGGGAACGCCAGGAATCTTCGAACAAATCTTTAAAGCAGAAACGTTTGTCTCTTGCTTTTAAAAAAGAAAACCAATATTGGTGATGTGACAAACATAGTAAATCATGAAAGCATTAACTTTAGAAGAATGTATCAATACGTATGGCGGCTGTTACAACTACAGCGAAGAAACCCGTATAATCAGTGTATTTGTAACGCCCCATACTTACCAAAAGTATTATCAGTATTAACAAATAAAAATCAAACACAGTTATGAAAAAGAATGAAAATTACATGGTAAAACCATTGAATGAAAAAGAACAGAGAAACGTATCAGGAGGATTCGCTCAAGACGGAAATCGCCTCATCATTAATCCGAGCACAGGTCTTCCAGATGTTTCTAAAGAGTTGGATAGTCTGAAAGATTTCACCAAATGGTATTAATCAGGCAGTTCTATTGAAAATAAACACCATTTTAATAACAATAAAAAAATGAAGAATTATGAAAAACTTAAATGAGAATGCAATAATGCAAGAAATGGGCATCACTGAAGCGAAAAACATAAATGGCGGGATTGTAATATCACCTATTGCCGAACCATTTATCCCTTTAGAGATACTACAAAAAGTATTTGATGCAATTATAAAAGAATAAATACAGTTCTTACTTAAATGGGAACATTTATACAACAAATAATTAAACACATATTATTAACAAATTAAAGAAAATAAGATTATGAAAAATTTAAAAGAAAATGCAATGATGCAAGAAATGAACTTACAAGAAATGAAGGAAGTAAATGGCGGGTTATTAGGATTTCTTATTGGTGCAATAGTTGGTGGATTTATTTACGATTGCCTATCTGAACCAGGTGATTGCATTAATGGATTTCGAGATGGCGTAAACAGTAACTTTAAATAATAAAAAACATTGTTATGAAAAAAGAAATGAAAGAATTATCTTTGTCAGAAATGGAGAATATTAATGGTGGATCTTCCTTAAGCTATTATGTATGTTGGTTCATTGGTAAATCCTTTACTTCCGTTGCCGAATTAAGCCAAAATGGAATGAATCCTGTACATTTGCACAATTAGGAATAATAATTTCTATATCAGCCTATGAACGGCTGATATAGAAATTACTTCAAAGTTTTAATTATATGATAAACAAAAAGTATATAATAACAGGAGTTTCAATTGGGATAATAGGATTAATCCTATCACATACGTACCGCCCTTACATATACGAGAATCATATATACGACTTTCATATTGCCGACACTATCGGAAGCATTGTTTGCGTGCCTGCCGCAACTTTATTATTTTATGGACTCACTGATAAATATTCTATCAGGAAGCTCACTCTTATAATCACATTGACATATATATTCTACGAGTTTCTGGGACTTCTGAATATACATGGCACTTTTGATTTATATGACATCATTGCCATTATCATAAGCGGTATATGTACTTACTTCATTTTAAACCGGCGTTTAAAATGAAGTACCTTGATCGTCATTCTTCACTCCGGTATAGAAAGGCACAAGAAAATCCACAAAGCCATAGCGTACTTCATCGTTAGGAAACTCCAACAAGTAGTTGCGGAAACGCTCATCAAAACCCTTTATTGTCAGATAACCGCTCTGATAAATCAGCGGAATAGGATTGTTGGAATCTACCCGATAC
>ENA-UONV01002470-UONV01002470.1-human-gut-metagenome-genome-assembly--contig:-CS4-NODE-2470-length-13573-cov-4.358559_pt1 | contig 13573 bp, 18 predicted proteins | sample MGYA00242461_ERZ724008 | MGnify/ENA metagenome assembly ERZ724008 | reverse complement strand
TAGGCGGGGCCATCGTGCCCTTCGCCAATGAGCTGCCCAAAAATACGGAGCTGTATCGCCTGATGACCACCAAGCCGGGTGAGGATTGATGTTATGAAGGATTTGAAGATCAAACCCGGCATGGACACGCCAAAGGCAAAGTTGAAGAACCCCGCGCCTAAAGACGCCGATTCCCTTCTGAAAAAGCACATGGACAAACGGCAGCGAGAAAAGGAGCCGGAGAGCCATGATCCCGTGCGCTATGCTACCGACCGCGTGGAGAAGAATATGCGCCATGGCGCATCTGGGGCGGCGGATGCCTCGCGGCGCATGATAAAGCACTACCGAGGAAAGCTGCGGCAGGGCAAAGATAATGCGGCGAGGGAGTACAGAGTGGCAGATATGGGGATTGGTGCGGAAAGTGGCTCTACCAATGCCCCGACGGAATATGACTTTTCCCCAGCACAAAACACTGCACGAAACGAAGTCGGAAAACAGACGTTTTCTCCGCAAAATCCCAATGCCGCCAAAAACGCAAGCGCCGCCCCGCAGGAGCGTGGGCGGAAAAAAGCTGCGCAGGACGCAAAAGCCGCCTATCGGCGGAACCTTGCCGAGAAAAGAACAGCAGAGCGGCACATTGTACCTCCACCGTCCGACCGTGGAGGTACAATGACCACTCCGCAGAAAGGCAATTCGGGGGCATCGGCCAAGGGCAGTCCTGCCCCCAAGAGCGGACAGGACATGACCAAGGCCACGCGCACCATGCGTGTTCGACCAACTGACCACGCAGCGCCGAACAATGCAATCATCACGCACCGCGCAAGGGCGGCGGCGCAGAGAAAGGCGCAGCGGAAGATGCTTCAGGAATCCGCGCAGAGCGGCGGAAAGGCTTCCAAAAAGCTGGGCAGCGTGGCAGTCCAGGCAGTGAAAGAAATCGGGAAAGGAGTGGTGTCTGCGGTCAGCTCGATCCTGGCGGCGGGCGGCGGAGCGGTGGTGCTGGTGCTGATACTGACGATGATCCTTGTGGCGGCAATCGTGGCGTCACCCTTCGGCATCCTTTTTTCCAACGAAAGCCGGGAGGCAGGCGTTGTGCCGCTCTCCGCTGCGGTGGCGCAGGTCAACTATGAGTTCAATGAGCGGCTGGAAGCCCTGCAAACGGCAGATGATTATGATTCCATCTCCGTGACCGGCCAGCCTGCCGATTGGATCGAGGTGCTGGCGGTGTTCGCGGTGAAGGTGGCAGGCAGTAACGATGCGGACGCCGCGGACGTGGCCACCATGGATGCCGACCGCATTGCCCTCCTGAAAGCAGTCTTTTGGGACATGACCGTAATCAAAACGGAGGTGGAAACGATCAACCACCCCGGCAGCGGTGATGACGATGGCTGGACGGAGCGAAATCTCTATATCACCATCACCGCAAAAACGGCAAAGGAAATGAAAACCGCGTATCACTTCAACCGCAATCAGATCGCGGCGCTGGAGGAGCTGCTGGAGCAGCGGGATCTCCTGCGGGAGCTGATTGAGGATGTGTACTCCGTCAGCGGGGACACGGCGGCGCTGATCCGCAATCTGCCGGAAGATCTGTCCCCGGAGCGCGAGGCGGTGGTACGCACCGCCTGTTCTCTTGTCGGCAAGGTGAATTATTTTTGGGGAGGAAAATCCCTCGTAATTGGCTGGGACGCCCGCTGGGGCGAGCTGCGGCAGGTCACTGCGGCAGGCAGCTCCACCACGGGGACCTACCGCCCCTACGGATTGGATTGCAGCGGCTTTGTGGATTGGGTTTTCTTCAATCAGTCTGGCGGCAGCTATGTCATCGGCCACGGCGGTGGAGCCACCATGCAGCACAGCTATTGCACCGATATTTCGTGGGCGGACGCACAGCCCGGTGACTTGGTGTTCTACCCGGATAATTCCCATGTGGGCATCGTTGGCGGCAGGGACGCAAACGGAGAATTGCTAATCATTCACTGCGCCAGCGGATATAATAATGTGGTCATTACCGGCAAGGAGGGCTTTACCTCTGTCGGTAGACCACAATACTATGGCGAGTAGTTGAACAGAAAAGGCCCTACCCAGCTATGGGTAGGGCCTTGAGGCCTGTTTTTGAGATTATGGCTTATGGGTGTTTTGCTGAGCTTATGATCGGAAAGACAACAGTATTAATTAAAGAGGGAATTAGAGTATCCTGCTATTAGAATGATATCATAAGATTAGGGCTACATTATCATATTTGATTAGATACGGCAAGGATTTGATGGATTGGAGCGGTAGTGTCGAAAAAGATAAAGCCAGAAACAGCGACAAGCCGTTTCTGGCTTCACAAACACATTTAGAATGTACTGATTATATTATATACTTTGTGGCGGGACTGAAGCGCTGATCCTAACAAACATGCAAGGACTGCGATGTTTATGATGCTTGGCAGTAGCTTACTTGTGTTCATTTATATGACAATAAGATTTTTTCCCACAATAAATCATATAACATGCCATTGTTTCAGGATAGATTGAGTACATATATAATCGATAGAAGTCTACGTAGTATTTAATGTAGAGACTAATAAGGACATTCAGAAAACAGATAAGTATAATCGCTATAACAAATGCCTTGCGATTAAGCGCGAAATGCTTACTGTTTAGGAAAATGTAAATTAACTCAACATCGTAGATCAAACGAAATATTAGGTTGATTATCAGTATCGAATTGACAATTAGCTGCGAGTGGAGCGACCAAAAATCGGGAGATTGCCACTGCTGAATATAAAAGATCCAGTTCTCATAAGAAATTTTATGAACAGAAGGATCTATTATAATAATATTGGAAAACAACACTATTTCCAGCATAAATAATATTTGGAATATTATACCGCTACTGAAAATCACTTTTTTCCATATGAGTTGCTGGTTCTTCATAATGGTATCAATGATTTCCATCAGCCACCTCTCATTCCTTCGGCTATCATAGTCGAAGCTGTAGTTGAAAAGCCAAGTCTTTCCGCTCTCGTTCCTTGCTCCCATCGGAATCATTTTGTGCTTTTCACCGCCCTCACGCACAAAAAAGACATTCCAAGCTTGAAGACCGGCAACACAAGTGCTATGTTTTTTTTGCGATGTCTGTTATTAAAACAATAGAACACTTATAACAGAGAAAGGCGCTTACACTGCCACCGTACCAGTTATCTCCGGTTCCAAGCATAATTCTAACACCTTGCTTTTTCTTGCGATACGGAAGCAGTGAATTTTTAAATCCCTTTTCTTTCCAATAAACAGGAACTTTGACATTATCAATAAAGCCTTCTTGCATAATGGTGTGACAATACGGACAATTCATATTGCGTGATGAACTGAGCCTACGAGCATTTTCAGATACACGTGTGCCCATCCTCCTTATAAAAACTAGAGGGCCAATCCCTCAGTGGCGTGGCAGGTATTTGCATTCTCATATGTCTTTGTGACACATGCCTCTTTGGAAGCTAGAGTATCTAACTTTTTGTCTATACACCCATTATAGAGTATTATAGACATTTGCAAAAATGTCTATATACTTCTCCGCGTCAAATGTAGTGTAGTATTCAATCGCGCGGTTCATCATCCATTGATTATCATCAAAATGATTCTTTTTTTGAATATCATTGTAATTTGTTGGATTGTTTTCGGGACGGCCCACTTGCGGTTGTGTCCATTTATCCATTATCCACTGACCAGCATTGGTTTTATAACCAGCGAGAGAGCCGTGAAATAAACGGCGAGAGCCAATTTCACAACCAGGAAGCCAATTTCCGTTTACATATGCGCAGGCAATTTTGTTTTGATAATAACAATTCTCATAGGTTTCTCCCCGAACAAGTCGAGTCTCCCCGTACAATGAAATGAAATCAGATGCGGTTAATTGGAAGCAAGTGAGAACAATGCTTCTCAGAGTACCTAACTGTTTTCCAAAATATGCTAAAGCAATAGAGCTAGCCGAATTAAATGCAACTCCTGCATCAGGACTAGAATCAACCCTTATGAGTCCGTCGCTCCACCCCCACATATATACAATTTTTGTGCTCAGTGTCGATGATGCAAGCGAAGATTCGGGTTTCAAATACTCTACTTTTAGAATTTCTCCATTGATATTGGGAACTGATTCTTTTGATAGTTCGAGAGCTGGCTTATTTAAATATCTTTCGGCCCTATCACTAGAATTATTTGAACTAAAGTAGAATGTGATATAGTTTTCATCTTCACTTACATTTGATACAGATTGACCGTAAAATGTTTCCAAATATTCCGTAGTATCTTCAATCCAGACTTCTCTCGATAGATAAGATTTGCTTGTTGATGAGTAAGTCCTTGATAATACAGGCATCGGTTCTTCTGCAGAGTAGGGAGCTGCAATAGTAGAGGCATCTGCAACATTTTCAAATATCACATCATCAATAGATCCAACAGCGTCTTTATTAAAGTGAGAGGGAACATATTGATATTCAACAACGGCTGAAGTATCAGCATTTTTGATGTGTTTTGATTCGAGTGCGCTCGCGGAAAGAGTAAAGCTGGAAAATGCGAATACAGTTGCTAACAAAGCAGAAAATAGTCTTTTCATAGTTTTTCTCCTTGTATTATGCTCAACATAAGCATTATTTATTTGTTGTTGGTTGCTTGATTTGGTCTACGGACTCGTTTTTGTTACTGTTACGGGCTTTCGCTCAATTCCATTGTGGAAATGTCAAGAGCGAATATGTGAGTACAAGTTTATAGGACTTTCCACTCAATACCGATGTTTCGCCATAAACAAATATCCCCCCATCTTTTAAGATTCATGATTTATGCCTTTCATAAATATAAAACAACGCCAATTTGTAATTGCAACAAAATTTGGCATAACGAACAAAAATGGGGGGGCGCAAAACGGCGTTATATAAGAATAATAGCGAAATCTCCTTGGGGGGGTGCTGTTATATAACGCTAATTGTACATGCAGATGTATGGTAATTGTACGAGTGATGAGACGAAACCTGAGCAGACACTGCAACTGGAGCTTTTTATCCTGTTAAGGAACTCAGTTGCGCATCAGGCCGCAATCGGGTTCTTTAACAGGCTAAGCCACGTTTATAAAGCTATATTGTTTTCGGATTAGATATTCTTGAAAGAAGAATACTTTGTTGCAAAATGTCAAGGAAATTGTCTTTATATTATGAAAGTAGAGAAGTTGTGATTTTATGAAGTGAAGGTGAGACCGATGGGTTACAATTAAATCTCCGCTGCATAGAAACATTGAATTGCTATAAGACCGGCTATTATGGTTAAAGACCATTTGTCCCTAACAAAAACCGATATATCAATCATGAATATCTGAAAGGGAGAATATAATGAAAAAGCGTTTTTTGAGTATGTGCTTGTTTGTAGTCATGTGTCTGACAATCTCGTCTCCGGTGTTGGCTGTCTATAACGATGATAGCGTCGTCACGCCCAATAATAATCGCTATTATTATGTGTATGAATACACTAACTACAAAGGGCCAAAGTGCTTCACCGTTAGCGCTTCCGATGCCGCTGAGGAAGCAGCGTTTCGCGCAGTAGTTACCACAGGCATAGGTGCACTTGCAGGATATTACGCTGGGGGCAATATGACCGTTACAAAATTTACAGCGGACATGCTTGATAGATTACTTCCTCAATCGCCGACTTATCGAGCAGGTTATTACAAAGTTTATGCTCGAGATAAAATTAAATATCAGGTGGATAGCCTTGACCCTTCCAAACGCGTCGTTGTTGACCGATGGTCTTGCTTAAAGTATGAGCTGTACGAATCTGAGAACTCGACAACTTTAAAGGATAGTTCCGAATTCATCCTTCATGAAAAATAACTTAGGTGGCATTATGAACACAATTCTTCAACTACATTCCAAAGTGGTAACTTCGGTTATCCTTATAACATCAATTGTAGGACTCCTGATATCAATCTATGATCCATTACCAGAATACTACGGAACGGCAGTCTCAGTTGCTATTTGGGTATTCTCCTTGTGGGTGCTAAAGAGGATTCGCAACTTTTATATCGCTGGCAAGGAAACAACGCCAATTGAAAAGAAATTCGATTTTGTCGCTTTCTTTGTGTGCTTTCCGGCGGTTACTTACCTTGCACCCCAAATTAGCAGTTATCAGATCGATGGAGTTACTTCAGGGTGTTTTGGCATTCAGTTGGTTTGGTGCCTCAAATTGCTCTATATTCAATTCCATGATCCTGAAGGCAATACACCTGAGTAATGTTAAATGTTTGTACGAGCCGCTGATGTGATAGAGCAATGATGCACCGAACTTGATGGCATATAAAATCGCCCTGTCAGCGTAAATACTGGCAGGGCGATTGTCATTACTGCGGCGTTATTAGCATTCCATAAAAGTTTTGAGAGGAGCACTTTCCAAGCTAGAATTTTGCCAATTCCAATCAAAAAAAGCATGTTGAAATATCAATAAGAAATTATGTATGGCTTTTTTTAGAAAGTGCCAGAGCAGCCCGCCTTGCGCGGGTCAGCGCCATACGCGCGCTTTCCGGCTTTACATTGAGATCGCTGGCAATTTCAGCATAGCTCTTTTCTAAAATATATCGGCTACTAAGCAAAAACTTAGTCTTATCGTCGAGCTCATCCCAAATTTTTGCGAAAGAGTTGATTTCCTCGGATTTTAACAGGATGACTTCGGGGTCGGAGTCATGATCGTCATCAACATTGCTATTATCAAATTCGTCGGCAAGAATCTCTTTTCGTCGGCTGATATTTCGAATATAAGTCAGAGCTGCATTTCTTGCGGATGTTGCAATGTAGGAGGTAAGCACTTTGGCTGGCATAGGACGCAGTGTATCAATGTTATTAATAAGCTGAACGATGACGGTCTGAAAAATGTCATCCTTAGACCAGGGATCGTTTAGTATTGAACCGATTTCGTGATATATGAGCCGTTGATAGGAGAAAAAAATGTTCTCCATAAAATCTCGATCACTTTCGTTTTCGATTGCTAGGATACTTGCTGGGATTGGAATCATTTGCTGTCACCTGTTTTGCTATATGTGTCGATCATTTGCCGGACTTCCATGTCAGAGATGATTAAGCTGAGCGCAGCTTGACGATTAGCTGGTAATTTAGCAAATGATGCCATCACATCACCGAGAGTCTTTTCATTGGTGATGGCTTGCTGCAATAACTCAACAGGGAGATTAGACGAGGTGCGACCGAGCAGGTAGTCGGTTGTGACATGAAAGTAGTTTGCAAGAGCAATGACCTTATCAACATCCGGGAGGTGCACACCGTTTTCATAGTTTGAAATTGTTCCAGAGGAAACACAGAGAATATCACCAAGTTCCTTTTGAGTTAGCCCCTTATCTTGCCGCAATTCGGCAATGAGTTCTCCCAAATGAGCCATATAAGCCACTCCTCTAAGAAATTGCACTTGATGTTTGAATTATATATTTTCTGATTTCTTATCGGCTTATATTTTAGGAAAAGAATTGAAATTGTAATATTTACGTGTTATAAATTAGATTTACCATAGTTTTTGAAACGAAAAGTTAAATGGGGGAGCAGCGCGGGGCTGAGTGCCTGTTGCGACTATTGATAGATATTGTCTTATCAATAATAGAGAGAACGGTTGAGGCTCAAAGGAGCAAATAGGGGTGAGTCGCACGATGAATCACAGCTTGAGTGATAGGGCAGCACCAACGAGTCAGGAGTTTATCACACATCGACTGATTCTTTTCACAGCAAAGAAGTACCTGATGGATTTACAGGAATGTGAGGATGCTGTTCAAGAGAGCTTATTGAAACTTATGAGTCGGATCGAACTGCTTCGCACGTTAGAAGAACCAGTATTGACCAGCTATGTTGTAACTACTGTACGCAATACGGCCATCAATATACTGCGGCGGCAGAAGAGAGATGCCCAGAATATAACATCATTTACAGAATCGGTCGAAGAGAGTATCATAGAGCCTGATTCTATAATTGATATTATTATGGATCGAGAAGCCAAAAGAAGTTTGCGCGAGGCGATTGATGAGTTGGAACCGAATGAAAGGTTACTGCTAGAGGGGAAGTATTTTCTTGGATATGATGACAGGCAGTTGTCGGAGTTGCTATCTTGTGCGCCGGGGAGTATTCGAATGAAATTAACTCGAGTCAGAAGAAAGGTATTATATTCGATGCAAGAGAAAGGGGCTGTTTAGAATGACCCATCATGAAAAGCTGGTAGAACGATACGAAGATGCTTTATTCGCATTGATGATGGAAGATGTAGCTGAGACGGAAGGCGAAAAGCTGCAGGAACTTAATGAACAGCTTAAACGCGATCCGTCGGCAGAAATTCCAAGGGAGTTGGATGAGCGCTGTATTCGCACAATTAGGACTGAATTCGGAAAGAAAAACTTTATATCTGCGAGACGTGGAGCGGTGCGAGTTTTTAGAGTGATCTCGGCAGCTACTTTGATTATGATGCTGCTATTTACCACAGCGTTTGCAGCATCTCCATCATTCCGCGCTCAGACGCTAACTGCTCTTGTGGAAATGTTTGATGACCATAGTGAGATCCGCTTTAGCGGTACTACTAATGGTGCAGAAACCCACAAGATGAGTATTTTGTGGATGCCAGATGGTTACCAAATAGGGCTTGAAGAGTTTGATGAGAGCAGAATGATTATTAGGGCAGAGGGAGAAAACGGCGAAAACCTTAATGTTGCAGCTACGTCGATATCTAAGAGTCGTTCGTACAGTTTTGATACTGAGGGGGCAACTGAAGAGCCTGCTACGGTTCAGGGTAATGAGGCTACCGTTTATCAGATGGAAACTGAGGACGGCGATAAAATAACTGTGCTTTGGACAGATATGGAAAAAGGCTGGATCGTTAGAGTTACAGGATATAACATTTCAAAAGAAGATATGCTTCGCATTTCGGAGAGTGTCGAGATCCGATAGAAAGGAAGAGAAATTTCTCTCTTCCTTTTTATTTTTTATGTTGCACTTGCTGTATGGCGGCATCTATTGTTCCGGGCGCTGCAAAAATAGACAAAATTTGGAGGTCAAAATGAGATTTAGAAGATTAGTGACTATTATGTTGACGCTGAGTGTGGTAGCGTCGTTAATGGCCTTGCCTGTGGCTGCGATTGACTATTCGGATGTGGTTGCTCCGCTATACATTGGATTGGAAGATGTCACCGCTGATCTTGCTATTAGCAGTAATGGCTACGCAAGTTGTGAGGGATCAGCTTCGGTCAGGGATAATTACACCGTAACAGTTGTGGTTGAGTTGCAACAAAAAAATGGAACTTGGAAGACCATTAAGACGTGGACTGAGCAAGGCGGCGTGGATGCGTTCGTGAAAGGATCATATCGCGTGGCGAGTAAGTATAACTATCGTGTAGCCGCTACTGCGAAAGTTTACAATTCAAGAGGCGGCCTTGTTGACAGTAAGACCTCGTATTCTGGCGAAGTTTATTATTAATAAGTTTCTATAAACAGGTAACTTTATAGCAGTCCTAAAGTATAAAATGCTGCGCTCAATTTAATTAGCAAAAAGACCTTGGGGTAACCAAGGCCTTTTTGCTAATTGGAATCTTTTAGGTATGAGGACTGTATCGTTTTGCCTTGCGAAAAATCCTATAGGCGCTCTTTCCAACGGCTAATTTTGCTGTTGGAAATTTTTTTGAAAATTTTGTCCTAGCTTTGCCAAAACCGCACCTTCCATTCGGGATAGAAGCGAAAGGGGAAGAAAGCCGACCTCTCGGTGCATGAGAGGAGGTGAACAACTCTTGGAGCTGACACCATCCCAAAAGAAAACCGTTAGACATCAGTTCGACAGCTTTTGCAGGAAGGTTCTGCGCGAAGAAGCACGCGATTATGAGCGTCATATCGCGTGGCGTTCCAACCATGAGGTATCCCTTTCGGAGCTGTCAGAGGAGCAGGAGCGCCAAATGTATGTGCTGGACGAGTATCCGTCCGAGCAGACGCATTTTCATGTGCGGGGCTATGATGTGGCAATCGAAAACGAAGATCTTGCCAATGCCCTGACGGTGCTGCCGGATGATAAGCGTGACATTGTTCTGCTTGCGTATTTCCTTGATATGACCGATCAGGAAATTGCGGACAAGCTGGACATGGTACGCCGCACCGTGCAATACAAACGCGCTCAGTCGCTCAAGGAATTGAAAAAAGAAATGGAGGTTACTGAAGATGGCGCGCAATCTGAGTAATGCCGCTGCATCTCTGCTGCCTTACTCGACCATCGAAGCGGCAGCGTCCGGCAATGTGGACGCGATCAATGCTGTGCTGAAGCACTATGAGCGTTATATTGCGGCTCTAGCAACCAGAACCCTGTATGACGAAAACGGTGTTCCGCACCTTTGCCTCGATGAAGAAAAGGTATGCAGGATGCGAACCAAGCTGATTACCAAGATTCTTGACTTCAAGGTAAACAAAACAGCCTAAAACCCATAGTAGCTCGTGCAGGAGCGTGTCCCCCTTTCCACGCTTCTGCAACGGGCCATTCGTGCATCCGCGAGGAAAGGTTCTTATCACCCGATAGGAGCCTTTCCCGGCTGATCCACAGCCAAATATCACACGCGCCCGAAAGCGCGGATCTGCTGTACCTTGAAAATTTCATAGGCAACCGGATAACGAACCTGAACGGAGCAAAGCCCAGCAAATGGCGCGCCATGATCCGCACGGAAAGGAGGATTTAGGCGAGCGATTCAGCCAGTTTGCATCTGTGTGTGGCATCACAGATGGCCATGACCTCCGTTCAGCTAACGATACTCCCGCGTTGAACGCCCTCAAAGCATTGCGCGGCGCACCCATCAGCATGGGCCGGGGTGAGATTCCCGTGGGCTGCTGCCAGCGGCCATCCGGTTTTGTCGCTTTCATTAAATCAAAAGTAATTATAGGAGGTAGTCATGCGAAAAAATGCAATTCGTTTTATGCTAAATGATTACCCTGATGTAATGTCTATTGATGAGATGTGCAGGGCTTTGTCAATTGGCAAAAAGACTGGATACAAGCTATTACAGACTGGCCAGATTCGTTTCTTGAAAATAGGCCGTGCATATCGCATTCCGAAAATCAATTTGTTGGAATATCTGCAAGTAATCCGACCGGAATGAAACGGGCCTTTCTTATCTAAGGCTGTGTTTTTTGCATTGCTGGGTGACAGGTGATACTATAAGGAGGCCGACAGCAGAAATCCTATGGCCTCCGATTTGTGTGAAAGGAGGATTAACATGGTAGCGGGCCATCTGCATGAGAAAAATGGCTATTATTACATCATTCTAAACCTGACAGATTCAGCAGGAAGAAGAAAGCCCAAATGGATCTCGACAGGCTTAACGATCAAGGGCAATAAAAAACGCGCAGAACAGATGCTCATGGAAGAACGGAGAAAATATGCCAATGCCAAAGCTGGTGACGATGTGCTATTTGCAGACTTCATGGAACAATGGCTTGAGATTGTAAAATCAACCGTCAGCATACCGACTTATTCTTCGTATGTAAATGCTGTGAAGTCAATTATTGCACCATACTTCCGAAAGAAGAAAATACTCTTACGGGATTTGCAGGCACATGACATTCAAATGTTTTATCAGGAGCAATTACAGCGGGTAAAGGCGTCGTCTGTGATTCATTATCACGCAAATATCCATAAGGCACTCAAATACGCCGTCAAGAACGATATGATTCCGAGCAATCCCGCTGACAAGGTTGAGCGGCCAAAGCAGGACAAATTTTACGGCAACTTTTACGATAGGGATGAGTTGAACAAACTCTTTGAAGCCGTTGCAGGCACAAAATTGGAATTGCCGGTTCTTCTCGGTGCATTTTATGGCTTGCGTCGAAGTGAAATCGTTGGCTTAAAATGGAGCGCCATTGATTTTGAGCAAAACACCATTACAATCAGCCATACCGTAACTTCTTGCAATTTGGATGGTAAATGTGTAATCGTTGCAAAGGATACGACAAAAACAAAGTCCAGCCGTAGAACGCTCCCGCTTGTACCGTACTTTCATGAAAAGCTGCTTGCGGTAAAGGCTCAACAGGGAAGAAATCAAAAGTTATGTGGACGCTCCTATAACAGAGAATTCCTTGAATATATTTGCGTAGATGATATTGGGGATCGGTTCAAGCCGAACTATATCACATCGCAGTTTCCAAGGCTGTTGGAACGGAACGGTTTCCGCAAAATCCGCTTTCATGATCTCAGGCATAGCTGTGCGAGCCTCCTGCTGGCCAGCGGTGTCCCCATGAAACATATTCAAGAATGGTTAGGACATAGCGATTTTTCAACCACAGCAAATATCTACGCGCACCTTGATTACTCATCAAAGCTCACATCTGCAAGCGCAATGGAAAGCAATTTCCATCTCGGGGTATAAAAAAGAAGCTACCAACCGAGGTTGATAGCTTCTATGGCGGAGGGCGTGGGATTCGAACCCACGGGTCGGCTCAACACCGGCCAAACGATTTCGAGTCGTTCTCGTTATGACCTCTTCGATAGCCCTCCAAATATGTCGATCCCTATTCTATCCTAAATCCTTGAAAAAAACAAGGTCAGGAATAGGATAGAAAAACAGGATAGAACAAGCAAAAATGTGAACTTCAATAAAACCCGGTGAGTGCTTGAAACACAAGGGATTGGAGATTTTTTGGTGGCTCTAACGGGAGTAGATTTCGAGTCAGCCCCGTTATGACCACTTCGATACCGCTGCATATTCAGTTCGCTGTTATCAGCCAAACTATTATGCCATAACTTTTTGCGTCTTGCAAGGTCTTTTTTCGCATTCGGGGCATATTCTGTGCGTATGAAGACTGTCTATTTGTCGGTACGCCTGAAAAATTACGAAAATGCGCTCGCGCTGGTCGGTGCGCCGCTCGCCGAAACGCCGGAGAACGCGGACGTTTTGCTGCTGCCCGGCGGGGGCGACATGCACCCGCGCTTTTACGGTCAAGCGCTGGACGGCTCGGAAGATCTCGACGAAGCACGCGACGCGCGTGAGCTCACGCTGATTGACAACTTCCTGTGCGCGGGAAAGCCTGTCATCGGCATCTGCCGCGGGCTGCAAGTCCTCAACGTCTATTTTGGCGGCACGCTGCGTCAGCACATCGAGGGCCACAGTCAAATTGACGGCGTTGACCGGCTGCATGCCATCAACACCGCGCCGGGCCTTCTGCGCGAGCTGTACGGTACGCGCTGCACGGTCAACAGTGCACACCATCAGGCCGTCTGGCGGCTGGGGACGGGGCTTCAGGTCTTCGCCTGCGCGGAGGACGGCACGGTCGAGGCCGTCGGCCACAGGACGCTCCCCGTCTTTGCCGTGCAGTGGCATCCTGAGCGGCTGTGCGGCGCGTTCGCGCGGCCGGAAAGTGCTGACGGTGCAAGGCTTTTGCACGCTCTACTCAGATAACATAAAAAAGTGAAGAAAAATTCTGAAAAAACGTTGACAAAACGGGACACTGATGCTATTATAACAGAGCTGACGATTTTTGCGGAGGGCGCATGCAGGTGTAGCACAATGGCTAGGGCACCAGCCTTCCAAGCTGGGGATGCGGGTTCGATTCCCGTCACCTGCTCCA
>ENA-UONV01002464-UONV01002464.1-human-gut-metagenome-genome-assembly--contig:-CS4-NODE-2464-length-13599-cov-8.996604_pt1 | contig 13599 bp, 8 predicted proteins | sample MGYA00242461_ERZ724008 | MGnify/ENA metagenome assembly ERZ724008 | reverse complement strand
ATGATTGTCAGGTGAGTGTTGTGAAGGGTATGCGCTTTCTTCATGATGCGGATGCACCAGTCGAAGTCAGCGGAGAAGCGGTACTGCAAATCATACGGCTCTACCAACGTGTGGCGGGGGAAGAATGCCTGATGGCAGACCAACATCCCTTGTTTAAAGCTTTTCCACGTTAAAGTTTCCGGAGCGGATAGCCTGCGCATACGTAGGAAATGACCGTTCTTGTCTACGATGGCTGTTTCTCCATAAAGCACATCGGGAAGTTCGTTGCCGATGATGGTATGTACCATTTGCTGTAATGTATTATCTTCGTGGAAGCAGTCGCCTGCGTTCAGAAAGCAAAGGTAATCACCGGTGGCAAGGGAGATTCCTTTATTCATGGCGTCATATAATCCTTTGTCTGGCTCGCTGACGACAGTGTGTATCCGCGAACGGTACCGGTCGATGATGGATAAGGTCTTATCTTCAGATCCCCCGTCTACGATAATATATTCGACGTGATGATAGGTTTGTGAGATGACACTTAGAATGGTGTCCTCCAATACCTTCTCAGCGTTGTATGTTACCGTGATGATTGAGAATTTCGGGGTGGGATGGACGCTATGCATATTTTCCTGTTATTTTGTTATAGATATCCGTATATCTTTTGGCAACGATACTCTCCGAATAGTTGCCCAATACCTTGCGGCGGGCTTGTTCTGAGAGTTCGCTGTATTCCGGTTCTGTCAATATCCAGTGAATGCCGTTGGCAAAATCTTCCGAAGATTTGTATTGTGCCACGTAGCCATTGTGCAGATGGTCTATCATTTCGGGAATGCCGCCTACATTGAACCCTACGCACGGCACTCCGCATGCCATCGCTTCCATAATCATGTTGGGCAGATTCTCTTCCAGCGACGGGATGGCGAAAATATCTACTGAGTTGTATATATTCACTAATTCATGCTCATTCTTGATGTAAGGAAGTGAGTGTACACGAAAGGGAAGCAGAGCCTGTAACTGTTGGGATTGGTTGCCGAATGCAACTACCTCCAATGAATCTTTCCATTCCGGATGCTTTTCTGCCAGCATTTTGCAGGACTCAATTAAATATTCGACTCCTTTCCGCTTATCGGTAATCTTTACCGAACCGAACAGAATTAGTTTTTTGTTTTGCGGCAACATACATTTCGTACGTGCCTCCTCCTTCTTTTGTGGTTTGAAGAGATTCGTGTTAATGGCGTTCGGAATATTGACAATCTCTTTTCCTACAAGCAATGCACTACTTTGTGCTTGTTCTTTCAGCCAATGACTGCAAGTGACGAAATGAATCGGGGCATGAGCATAAAGTTCTTGTTTGTTGCGGAAAGTGCGATATGACAGATCCTTCCGGCCTCCTTCCTTATATATATAGGGGCAGTGATGGCATTCCTTCTGGTATTTGGTACATTCCCGTGCATAGTGGCAGATACCGGTACAAGGCCACATATCATGCATTGTCCATACTACAGGCTTGCCGGATGACAATATCTTTCGGATATCTTTCAATGAGAGCATTCCCTGATTGACCCAGTGAAGGTGGATGACATCCGCCTGACGGAACTCCGGAAGTGACGTAATGTCCGTGCCGGTATTCGCTATATCTACATCAAACATATGATTCCGGTGAAAACGGTTGGCACTCCAGATGACAAGACGTTCCCACATGAATTTCCATACTTGCAACCAGCTTCTGTTCAACCCGACAACACTAATCTGGTCGGTCTGTTTGTCACGTACCAACATTTTAGCTTTGATACCGTTGTTTTTCAGCGATTCCATCAGACGGCTTGCCGCAACGGCCGGACCGCCCATCTTCTCAGAAGTATTAATAATCAGTATTCTCATTTTCTAAAGTTTGCTTGCCAACAGGCTTGTATACAGATTGATATATTGTCCGGCTACCACCTTGCCCGAATATTTAGTCATTACTTCGTTTCTCATTGCTTCCGGTGACACCCGTTCTTTCCCTTCGGTAAGTCCCCATTTTATTCCGTCGGCCAGACTTTCCGCCGACTGATAGTCAGCTAAGTATCCATTCTCCTTATGGCGGATGATGTCTGCTTGTCCGCTGTTGCCGAACGAAACAGGCAGGCAACCGCAAGACTGGGCTTCAATCAGTGTTTGTCCGAAGGTTTCGTAGAGCGAGGCGGACACTGCGACATCGGCTGCCGAATAGATTTGAGAAAGCTCCTCCGCTTGGCTTACCCAGCCCATGTAGGTATGACTGACCGGAATAGACGGGAGCACCTGCAGGGGGTATTTGATTCTTCCGAATAGTAGGAGGTGCAACTCTTTACTCCGAAAGTCTTTTCGTCGGATTAAAAGGCGAATGGCCTCCATCAACGTTGGGAATCCTTTTATCGGATCATCAATACGGGCAGCCCCGAACACGATAATCCGTTTGTCAGGAAGAGATAATGCTTGTCGGCATTCTACTTTATTAAGTATCCGGAAGTTGCTCAGTGAAAGCGTATTCGGTATCACTGTGACCGGCTTTCCTTTGAGTAGTGTGCTTTGGCGTACTTGTGAGGCGAGCCAATTACTTACTGTAACGATATTTATTCTTGCCGGAGAGAGTATGCTCTGTTTTTTCTTGAAGACGCGGTGAGACAAGTCGTTGTTGCCGGGAAAACGGAGAAAGTGGCAGTTTCCGCATTCGTTTTTGAATGATTCGCAAGAGTAGGAATAATGGCAGATGGAGGTACATTCCCACATGTCATGCATCGTCCAAACAACAGGTTTGCCGGAGGTGATGACTTGTTGAATATTGTGCAAGGACAGCATGCCCTGATTGATCCAATGCAAGTGAATGATATCTGCCTCTTTGAAAACCGGAAGCCGGGTGACATCGAACCCCGTATTGGCAATGGATATCCTAAAAAGATTCTTCCGGCTGAAAAGATTATTTGCCCAAATAATGAGACGTTCCCAGATAAACGTGAACTTTCTTTGCCAAGACTTACCGACGGTATGTACTTTATCGGAGTGGCTCGTTTTGTGCAGTACCAACATCCCGGTGTCTATTCCGGCACCGTTGAGCGATTCCATCAGACGGTTTGCTGCGATAGCCGCACCGCCCATTCGTTCTGAAGTATTGATGATTAGTACTCTCATGCGCATAAAAGTTTATGCAAATGTACGCTTTTCGTTGCAAATCTATGGTTGCTTGCGATAAGTTTTTACCGTAGTAGTTAAGATTTGCGATAATTCGCGGCTGTAATGTTCTAAATTATATTCCCGTTCTGCCAGTTTCCGACCGTTGGCTCCCATTTGCTGTGCTTCTTCAGGATGGGTGTAGAGGTAACGGATGGCTTGTTTCCATCCTTCCGTATCATTATAGTCTACATAGATACCTGCTCTTTCTTTTTCAATGTCCATTTGAAATTTAGGATTACGTGAGCAAATCACCGGGAGTCCTAATGCAAAAGCTTCTACCAGTGTGGTGAGTCCCACGGTGTAGGGGTTGTCAAGGCAGCAGATGACTACTACTTTTGAATGTGCTACTTCTGTGGCGAGCTTGTGTGGGATGATACCGCCTGTAAAATGTATCCGTATGTTGGTATATGGTATATATTTTTTTAGTAAAAGCTCATAGTTCTTGTCTCCGGCGGCAGGTGTGGTAAACACATCAAGGGGAAGCCCTGTTTCGGCAAATGCTTTTAGCAAGGTGGTGAAGTCACGATTCTCTTTCCCAGTAGTGATAAACGTCTTTTCCGGTTCTTCTTCGTTTGCGGTTGGAAGGTGCTGTCTCAGATAGTCATAGAAATCAAGGTCGGCTCCCCAATGTATAAGGTGCAACTGACCGGCGTTGACTTTGCCTGATTTTAAAGAGTCCTCAATTAACGTCTGACTGAAAAAGAACATTTGATCGATACCTCTGTAATAAAAGCGGGAAATCAAATTCTTCAGTTTGTTGGAGTTTCGGACTACGGCTTGATGGTGCCAGATAGCAATGGGTTTGCGGTACAATCCGAACGCACGTAAGAAGATAATAAGCTCTAGTCCGTAAAAGGAGGTACCATACAAAAGGTCATACGGTTCTTTGCAACGTATGATTTCAAAGAAATTGTAGAGTGAGAACCGTATACGGGATGCGAAATGACGGTAATGGTGGAGTATCGGGTGAATACCGTGTTTACTGAAATGAGTGAGCCCATATAATATATGTCCGGGGTGTAAATGGTTCTTCCATTCGTCCAATGCTTCTTGTATGGGACGTGTGTGATAATAGTATATTTTCATGCGCCGAAGTCTCCTTTCAAGGTACGTTTAATTCGTCGAATCGCTTTGGCCATAAAGCAATTTGTGCGGTGGTAATAGCGTGCGAATGCTTCTCTAGCTTTTTCATTTTCTTCTATTGGCGACCATTTTTCTATTGGGAGCGGTTTCATCCATAAAGTGGAACTGTATAAACCTCCACCGCCGCAGTTGGTGCCGCTTCCATCGAAACCGATGTTCTGAATAAGTGAACGTCCGGTGTTTAACGAGAGGATATCTGCTAAAAACAGGCTGGCATTCCAGCGGATGGCCCATGAATTGTTTTTCCCTTCGATTTGGCGCCTCAGCATTCGTGTGAAAGGATAATTTCCGTTGAGGTCAAATCTCCGTGTGAGGTTACGTTCTTCCAATTGGCGGAGCAGCTCTTTCCCGTTGGGATTGAAATATTTCCATGCTCTGTCCCAAGTAGCCCACCCCCAACTTCCGGTAAACTTGATAAGAAATGTATCGGGCAGGGAAGGGTCGTTGGTGAAATCACAAGCTTGTATGTGACCGACGCGTGGCTCGTCTTTGTAAGTCTCAAGTGCATCGTTCATAAATTGTAGGAAGTAAGGTGCTGTAATCAAGTCGTCTTCCATTACGATAACCTGCCCGAAGCGGCTGACTTGTGTGGTAACTCCGTCAATGATATTACGCGCAAGTCCCCAGTTCTCTTCCCGTTCGATGAGGGTGATGCTCTTAAATCCTGTTATCTTATGGATATAGTTGCGGACTTCAGTTACAGCTGCCTCGTCTGTGTCCTTGCGGGCTGCATCGGAATAGATGTAGAGCTCACTTTCGGCGGCGAGTGTGTTGTTTTGAAGTGTCTCCATCGTTTGTTTTAAATGTTCCGGACGATTGTACACGAACAGCAATATGGGAGCGTATTTTGTCATTATGTTATTTGTTTTTTGTTACTAGTTCAATAATTTTGTTGCCGAAGTACTGCCAAGCGTTTTCATCGAGAAATTGCCTATATCCAACTAGTGAGGCTTTTTCTTTTTTATGGTCTGAGAGGATGACGGCAATATCATCCAGACTTTTAAATGTGTGAACGTTTAATAGACTGTTGTGGCTGTAATCGATGAATGATCCGGTGGCTGGTCCTATTACCTTTGCCCCGAAAGAAAGGGAATCCATTAATACTCCCGAACTTAATACAGAATCGGGACAGTAAGGAATGAGTACAAAACGGGAGCAGGCTACGTAATTACTTAGCTTTTCGAACGATGGACTTTCAGGGATGATTTTGACATAATCAGGTGCTTTGTCCTGCAATTCTTTCAACAAAGAGGCGGAGGCACATCGTCCGATAATGCAGACATTGGGGTGTTGCTCCGGATGGTTACGTAGGTATGAAAGATATTCATGTATACCTTTATAGCGTGAGATAGTACCCCATATCAGCAAATCATAAAGAATATTATTCTCGGCAGGTAACTGTCGGGGAAGTCGATTGATGGTAGGATGGTGCAGAAAATGAACTTTTCCGCTGGCTTGCGGATATCTCTGCCGGATGATTTCCAGCCCTTCGGTAGCGTGTGTAAGTATTAAATCCGCTTTCCGGGCGATGAAACGCATGAGGAATTTTTTCATGCCTGTATACCCGTCATTGTGTGGTTTTTTGTTGTGCAGTACCCATACGATTTTCTTCTTTGCCAATTTGAGTACTGTTACGAAACAGATTGCCGTGACAGTTTGTAAAAGTCCGTATTTGAAATCAGGAATACTTTCAAACCAATTGAAGATAATCACGTCTCCCCATCGTTTGGGAGGCAATATGCTAAGAAGCGGGTTTCGGTGTGGAGGATTGATAACAGTACTTTCTCCTTCACGGTTCAAGGAAGCGATGAAATTCTCTATATAGGGATTGCTTTTTTCGTTAGGGTTTTGCCTTAAACGCGGAAATACAGTAAATGTTATCATATTCCTAAGTCATTAATGGATGGCAAATTTACTACAATCTCGGATAAAATACAAGGGAGTGAAAAAAGACTTGATGCATGATTGCAAAAAACGTGTATGGGGATAAAGTTGTTTATGCTGAATGCAACAGACGCAACAGGCTTTCAGAATTCCAACAATACTGCCTGTCTTCATATACCGAATTGTTCGGATGGTATATTTCTGCCTGAATGGATAGTTGCTGACAGCTTGAAAATATCTTTTTGTAACATTGCGCTGTGAGTGGTTGCTTAGGCTTTTCAGAGCAGTTTGTAGTCCTTCCCATGCATTGTATTTTTGTTCCGTATGGTAGGAAGTGGCTTGAGGATGTCTACGCCAATAGACCAGTCCTTCGTCAATGAACTCTATTGGTCCGGAGACAACGGCAGCCAACATTAGCAAGGAGTCATAGGAGATGTTATTCTCTTGTTTCACAGCTTGCTGGAAAATGGGTAGGATATTGCGGTGGAAGAAACATTCGTGTCCCGGGACATATGGTTTCATTAATAGATAAAGCTCGTTGTAAAGTACATTAGATTTGTTCTTTTTTCCCATGCTCTGTTGAATATCCATGGTGAATAGGTAAGAGTTATGAAAAAGTAGAGAATGATTTTTTGCGTGGTTCATCAGAATCTCTATCTTATCCGGTCGCCAGATATCATCTTGGTCGGAAGAGGCGATATATTCACCTTCAGCTTTGGCGAAGGCGGATGAAAAATTGTAATTGAATCCTAGTGGTGCCTCGTTAATATAGAGTTTGACACGTGGGTCTCGTTTTTGATATGCTTCAATAATTGTTACTGTACGATCGGTAGAACAATCGTCTTGTATGATCAATTCATGGATGGGATAGGTCTGGCACAATATAGAATCTATTTGCTGTTCAAGATATTTATCTCCGTTATAGGTACACATAACGACTGAAATGGAAACCGGTGAGTTCGGATTAATATTCATATTTTTGAATTTGTGTAAATACTGTCTGCAAAAATAGCCAAAGAATAATAAACTTGTTTACTTTTGTGTTGGAAATGAATATATGATTATGGAAAAGATTATATTAGTGCCGGTGGGAGGATTAGCTAATCGTATGCGCGCTGTAGCTTCTGCCGTTACCTTGACATATAGAGTAAGGAGAAAGTTGGAGGTACTATGGTTCCGTGATTGGGGACTGAATGCTCCCTTTTTCAAAGTGTTTGAGGAACCGGAGTTGATGAATATATCCTTTTCGGAGACATCTTGCAAACATTTGCTTATGTATGACCGTCCTCGCAGGCGTAATTTTTATCTTCCGAAACTTTTTCAGAAATTGTTGTTTGAGGATTGTCTGTATGAAAGGGACGTACGTGCTCTTTGTTATAAGGAGTCGGAGCTGGAAGAGTGGGCATCTCAAAGTGGACGGTTGTACATTGCTACTTGTGACCAGTTTGTGAATTACAGTACAAATTTACTTCGTTCTTTGTTTCACCCTGTCGCTTCCGTTTGTGAGGAAGTCGAACTCCGTTTTTGTCACTTTTCCAAGCATACGGTAGGTGTACATATTCGTCGTGCAGATCATACGGTAGCCATCCGTCAAAGTCCATTGGATTTGTTTTTTACACAGTTGGACAAAGAAAGTGATATGTATGATGATTTGTGTATCTATCTGGCAACTGATTCGGAAGAGGTGAAACAGCAGTTACGCAATCGTTATGGTAGCAGGGTGCATACGGCTGAGACGGTTTCTGATCGTGGCTCGATTTCCGGAATTAAGGATGCTGTAGCCGATATGTATACACTGTCACGCACTCAAAAGATTTATGGATCTTCAGGCAGTTCTTTTTCGGAACTGGCTGCCCAATTAGGAGATATTCCCCTGCAAATACTTCGTGTTTAGATTTTCTTTCTTATAAATTCAATGCACTCACGGAATATCACGGATTGTAATTTCCATAAAATCAGAGCGTACAAAAATACTACCAGCACTATTTTTATTAGTAAGGATAAATATAGATTCCGGATTCCGAGAGTGATATAATAAGCGGAGGCAGTCAATGTGGCTGCTAATAAGAAATAAGGAGCGATATCCTTGAGTACACAGGATAGAGCCAAAGGTATTTCTCTTTTGACGAAGAAATACCAGACAAAAAGCCATAAGATATTGATGGTAATGAACAGATAAATCATCATTGTGATACCATAAGGATAGCTGAGACATGCTGTGATAAGTTGCAAAATGCTGAGTGTGATATTGCAGAACATAAACACGGAAGAACGTCCCCGGCTGACCAACAGGTTTGAGAACAGGTTATTAATAGGGATAAACGCACCCCAGATACAGAGCAACTGCATCATTTGGGCGGAAACGAGCCATTTGTCAGTAATGGTAATCACGATGAACTCTTTGGATACAATGCTGAGGCCGAACATGGCAGGGAAAGAGATAAATGCGGTGAAGCGCAGCATTTTACGGAATACGGCTACCTGACGCTGGGTGTCTTCCGTTATGCTTGCTAATACGGGCTGGGCTACTCCGTTAATCATTCCTGTGATTAAGGAATGTCCCATGTTATTCCATTTGTTTGCTTGGCTGAAATCTCCTACTGCCTGCTTGGTATAGAATTTCCCTAATAGTACGGAGAACAGATTGTTGTTGATAGTCATGAATATGTTGGTAATTAACATTTTACTACTAAAACCGAACATCTCTTTTATAGGAGAAAAGTCGAAATGGAAGCTAGGCATCCATTTGGCGAAGTACCAATTGAGTATAACGACAACTGCTACGTATACAAGTGATTGTATGGCTATGCCCCAATAGGCAAATCCATTTACGGCAAGGACTATTGCTGTAATACCGGATAATGTAAGTGAGGAAAGGGAAATAATCGTATTTTCTTTCACTTTGAGGTTGCGGAAAAGGATGGCGCGTGGAGCGATCCCTAAACTAGCGATAAAAAAACTTAGGAAAGCCAGCCGGGAAAGGGGGACTAATTCCGGCGTACGGTAAAACTCGGCAATCAGTGGAGCCGACAGGTAGAGCAATATATATAAGATGGCGCTACAAGAAACACTAAACCAGAATACGGCATTGTAATCTTTGTCCGAAGCATTTTTACGGTTGACCAGAGCGGAGATGAAACCGCTTTCCTGCAGGATGTTGGCTATCGTTGAAAAGATGGTCAACATACCGATCATGCCATAATCGGAGCGTGACAACAGACGAGCCAGAACAATTCCGAAAAGAAGCCCCAGCAACTGCTGTAAGCTGTTGCTGAGTCCTCCCCAAAATAATCCTTTGGCTGTCTTTTGTCTCAGTGATTGCTCTTCACCCATTTTTTTATTTTACTTCGCTGCCCGGCTTTACCTCCCGTCCCGGCATAATAACAGCCAAACTGCCATCATTATTTTCGGCGCTCAGAATCATTCCTTCGCTGACGATACCTTTCAGTTTGCGCGGGGCAAGATTGGCGATGAAGCAAACCTGTTTGCCTACCAGCTCTTCCGGTTGATAGTGTTTGGCAATGCCCGATACGATAGTACGTGTTTCCAGTCCGTCGTCGATTTTGAATTGCAACAACTTATCTGCCTTTGGTACTTTCTGGCATTCGAGGATAGTACCTACACGGATATCCAATTTCGTGAAATCATCGAATTCGATGTTCGGACGAATCGGATTGGCTTTGTAGTTTGCTTCTTCGTTTGCTTTTTTAGTATCAAGCAACTTCTGTACTTGTGCTTCGATAGTAGCGTCTTCGATCTTTTCAAACAGCAGTTCCGGCTTATTCAACTGATGGCCTACGGGCAGCAGATTGTCTTTTCCTAGTTCGGCCCATTCGAATGTGTCCATATTCAGCATCTTACGGAGTTTCTCCGAACTGAACGGCAGGAACGGATCAAAAGCGATGGCGAGGTTGGCAACCAGCTGTAGGGAAATGTTTAAGATAGTGCCTACACGCTCCATATCTGTTTTGGCCAATTTCCACGGTTCTGTGTCGGCCAGATATTTGTTACCGATACGTGCCAGATTCATGGCTTCTTTCTGTGCATCGCGGAATTTGAAAATGTCGAGCAGTTTTTCCACTTCTGCTTTTACGTCTGCGAATTCTTTCAGAGTTTCCTTGTCATAGTCAGTCAATTCGCCCTGTGCAGGTACTTTTCCGTCAAAGTACTTTTGGGTAAGTACCATAGCACGATTCACAAAGTTGCCATATACAGCGACCAGCTCGTTATTGTTGCGTGCCTGGAAGTCTTTCCAGGTGAAGTCATTGTCTTTTGTTTCCGGTGCATTGGCGGTCAGTACATAGCGGAGTACGTCTTGCTTTCCGGGAAAATCGGCCAGATATTCGTGCAGCCATACAGCCCAATTGCGGGAAGTGGAAATTTTATCTCCTTCCAGGTTTAGGAATTCGTTGCTCGGCACGTTGTCCGGCAGAATGTAACTGCCTTCAGCTTTCAGCATTGCAGGGAATACGATGCAATGGAATACGATGTTGTCCTTGCCGATGAAGTGAATCAAACGGGTTTCAGGATCCTTCCACCATGTTTCCCAACTATCGGGAAGCAGTTCTTTGGTATTGGAAATGTATCCGATAGGCGCGTCAAACCATACGTACAAAACTTTTCCTTCTGCTCCTTCTACGGGAACGGGGATTCCCCAATCGAGGTCGCGGCTTACGGCACGTGGCTGCAAGCCCATGTCGAGCCAGCTTTTGCATTGACCGTATACGTTGGGACGCCATTCTTTATGATCTTCCAGAATCCATTTGCGCAGCCATGCCTCATGTTTGTCGAGGGGAAGATACCAATGCTTGGTTTCTTTCATTACCGGCTTGCTCCCGCTGATGGCGCTTTTCGGATTAATGAGATCTGTCGGAGAGAGTGAAGTACCGCATTTCTCACATTGGTCACCGTATGCTCCTTCCGAGTGGCAGTGAGGACATTCTCCGGTGATATAACGGTCGGCGAGGAATGTTTTAGCTTCTTCATCGTAGTATTGTTCGGACGTTTTTTCGATAAATTCTCCTTTGTCGTACAATGTTTTGAAGAAGTCCGAAGCCAGTTGGTGATGGGTCGGTGAACTGGTGCGGCTATACACGTCGAATGAGATTCCGAATTCCTCGAATGACTTTTTAATCAAGGAATGGTAACGGTCTACTACATCCTGCGGGGTGATTCCTTCCTTCTTGGCACGGATCGTGATAGGCACTCCGTGTTCGTCCGAACCGCCGATGAATAATACATCTTCTTTTTTCAGGCGCAGATAGCGTACATAAATATCTGCGGGTACGTATACACCGGCCAGATGACCGATGTGGACAGGTCCGTTCGCATAGGGCAATGCCGATGTGACGGTGGTTCTTTTGAATTTCTTTTCCATTGTATCGTGTGATTTTATTGTTTTCAGCTTTGTAATGTGCAAAGATAGTGACTTTTCTTTCTTTTTTCTCGTAAGAAAGAATATATTTGTATTCAAGTTAAACGAAAATTAGAGTATGATATGATAACAACCCAGTTGCTGCGCCCTGAGAGCATTGTTGTAGTAGGGGCTTCGAATAATGTGCATAAGCCGGGTGGCGCAATATTAAAGAACCTGATAAACGGGGGTTATCAGGGAGAACTTCGGGCTGTGAACCCAAAAGAGAAAGAAGTGCAGGGAGTTCCTGCCTTTGCGGATGTGCAAGACGTGCCTGATACGGACCTTGCGGTATTGGCGGTTCCTGCTTCAATGTGTCTTGGCATTGTAGAAACATTGGCTGGTTGGAAGCATACCCGGGCTTTTATCATACTTTCTGCCGGCTTTGGTGAGGAGACTCATGAGGGGGCATTGTTGGAAGAACGTATTCTGGAAACTGTAAACAAATATGGCGCGTCGTTGATAGGACCTAACTGCATCGGATTGATGAATACTTGGCACCATAGTGTGTTCAGTCAACCAATTCCAAATTTAAATCCGAAAGGAGTGGATCTTATCTCCAGTTCGGGTGCTACAGCCGTATTCATTTTGGAAAGCGCGGTGACTAAAGGATTGCAGTTCAACTCTGTATGGTCGGTAGGAAACGCCAAACAGATTGGAGTGGAGGATGTATTACAGTTTATGGATGAGAACTTCGATTCTGAAAATGATTCACGAATCAAATTGCTCTATATTGAAAGTATCCAAAATCCGGACCGATTATTATTCCATGCTTCTTCATTGATAAGAAAAGGGTGTAAGATTGCAGCGATTAAGGCGGGAAGCTCGGAAAGTGGAAGCCGTGCGGCTTCTTCGCATACGGGAGCTATTGCCAGCTCGGATTCTGCTGTTGAGGCTTTGTTTCGTAAAGCGGGAATTGTACGTTGTTTCTCACGTGAGGAGCTGACTACCGTCGGTTGTGTGTTTACCTTGCCCGAACTGAAGGGAAAGAATTTTGCGATTATCACTCATGCCGGAGGTCCCGGAGTAATGCTGACGGATGCGTTGAGCAAGGGGGGGCTGAATGTACCGAAGTTAGAAGGTAGCCTTGCAGAAGAACTGAAAGCGCAACTCTTTCCGGGAGCTGCTGTCGGTAATCCGATTGATATTCTTGCTACGGGAACTCCGGAACATCTGCGTCTTTGTATTGACTATTGTGAAGAGAAATTTAAGAATATAGATGCTGTGATGGCCATTTTTGGAACTCCGGGACTAGTCACTATGTTCGAGATGTACGATGTGCTTCATGAGAAAATGCAGGTTTGCAGTAAGCCGATTTTCCCGATACTTCCTTCCATCAATACAGCCGGAGCGGAAGTGGCAGCGTTCCTTGCTAAAGGTCACGTGAACTTTTCGGATGAGGTCACATTAGGGACTGCTCTTTCCCGCATTGTGAATGCTCCTAAACCGGCAGTTCCTGAAATAGAACTGTTCGGAGTGGATGTTCCGAGAATTCGGCGGATCATTGATTCTATTCCGGATGACGGATATATCGCGCCTCATCATGTACAGGCTTTGCTTCATGCAGCCGGTATTCCGCTTGTAGATGAATTTGTGTCGGATAATAAGGAAGAAGTGGTGGCTTTTGCCCGTCGTTGCGGATTTCCGGTGGTGGCAAAAGTCGTTGGACCTGTGCATAAATCGGATGTTGGCGGGGTCGTGTTGAATATCAAGAGTGAGCAACATTTATCTCTGGAGTTTGACCGTATGATGCAAATAGCTGATGCGAAAGCAATCATGGTACAGCCAATGCTGAAAGGTACGGAACTTTTCATTGGAGCGAAATATGAGGAGAAGTTCGGGCATGTGGTCCTTTGTGGTCTGGGAGGTATTTTTGTGGAAGTGCTGAAGGATGTCTCTTCGGGTTTGGCCCCGCTTTCTTATGAAGAGGCTTATTCGATGATTCATTCGCTGAGGGCTTATAAAATCATACAGGGGACACGTGG
>ENA-UONV01002463-UONV01002463.1-human-gut-metagenome-genome-assembly--contig:-CS4-NODE-2463-length-13607-cov-5.041249_pt1 | contig 13607 bp, 10 predicted proteins | sample MGYA00242461_ERZ724008 | MGnify/ENA metagenome assembly ERZ724008 | reverse complement strand
ATGGTAGGCTATAGATTCTGTTCCAACAGTCCACGATAGGCTCCAGTAGACTCACACCAATCATTATCGCCCAAACCACACCAGCGATACGCGTAATTTGACCATGCCGTCTTGATACTGATCTCACGAGCATAGATTTCCACTGTTGCCTCCGAATTGTAATTCGGATCACGGATGACAACCAACTTTCTGCCTGAAATATCCTCTTTTACTAAAGTTGTCCATCTCTCACAATTCAGGATCTCTTCGATAATTTCAGGTAGTTTTTCTCTAATCTCAAAATGTATTCTCATATTCTTTGCCTGTGGGTCAGGACTTTTTTACTACCCCCAATTTGATATATGCCCCTAAAGATAACAAGAACTTATCAGAAAAACAATAAAAAATCCGTTATCTATTTGCCATACGATAGATATTCTCCATATCATCGCGATGTAATACCTTCAAATTTCCGGTTGTTGCACTACCACCGGAACTACATTTATCTGCCATAAGTTTGACTTCTTCGTCAGTGACCTGCCGTCCTATCAGCTCGCAAATGCTAACCGGCATCCCAATGGCACGATAGAAGTTCTCCATGGCCTCAATACCTGCCAAAGCGGTATGTTCGGGTGATTTGAAATCATTCGTTACGCCCATCACATTCACGGCAAACTGAGCAAAACGGGTTACATTCTCTTTGTAGACATAGCGCGCCCAGCTTCCCCAAAGAGCAGCCAGACCTGCACCGTGTGCCACATCGAACAGTGCACTCAGTTCGTGTTCAAGCTGATGGGTGGCCCAGTCGCCTGTTGTACCGCATCCCGTCAAGTCATTGTGCGCCAGACTGCCTGCCCACATGATCTGAGCGCGATATACATAATTCTCAGGACTTTTCAATACTTCAAAAGCACTATCTTTCACCGTACGAAGAATACCTTCGGCAATGGCATCGGTCACCGTCATATCGTCATCATGCGAGAAATAGCGTTCCATGGTGTGCATCATGATATCCGTTACACCACATGCCGTCTGATAGCTGGGCAATGTATAAGTCCGCTCCGGATTCATCACCGCAAACTTGCAACGGCACAGGTTATTGGTATAACCTTTCTTCAGGTCACCGTCTTCATTGGTTATTACGGTACTATTACTCATTTCACTGCCCGCAGCAGGAATTGTCAGCACGGTAGCAACGGGAAGGCAAGCTTTCGCATGGGCCCGTCCCATATAAAAGTCCCACACATCACCCTCATAAGGTACACCGAAAGCAATTGCCTTGGCAGAGTCGATTACACTACCGCCGCCTACAGCAAGGATGAAATCAACCTGTTCTTTCCGGCACAACTCAATACCCTCGTGCACCTTCGACAAGCGGGGATTAGGAACTACCCCACCCTGTTTTACGTAAGTAATGCCTTCCGCTTCCAATGCCCGGCATATTTTATCCAGCAATCCGGAACGTTCCGCACTCTGTCCGCCATAATGTACCAGAACTTTAGTGCCGCCGTATTGCTTCACTAATTTCCCTGTTTTTTCTTCCGATAATGCTCCAAACACAACTTGTGTGGGTGCATAGTAAATAAAGTCTTTCATCGTCAATTTCGTTTTTTTGTTCCGATACAAAGATAAGCATATCGAGGGCAGAAAGGTTCATGAAACCACAAAGACATTTATAAAATATAATAATGGTTCGCAAAACAATCATTATCTTTGCACCGTAATTACCGACTAACTAATCCGATAATAAATATTATGGCATTTACCAACAACATTATGATTGTCCGCCACAGATTGCTGACAGAGCTGGTAAAACTGTGGAGGGATAACGAACTTGTAGAAAAAATAGACCGTCTTCCCATTGAATTGAGTCCGAGAAGGTCAAAGCATGCAGGACGCTGCTGCGTACACAAAGAGCGCGCCGTGTGGAAATACAAATCGCTGCCGCTGCTGGGACTGGACATGGAAGATGAAAAAGACGAATTGACCCCATTATCAGAGTATGCAGCCAACGCAATTGACCGTGCGGAAAACGGAACGCCGAAAGATAACATCATGTGTGTGATTGACGAAGCATGTTCTGCCTGCGTACAAATCAATTATGAAATTACCAACCTTTGCCGCGGATGTACCGCCCGTAGCTGCCAAACCAATTGCCCGAAGAAAGCTGTCCATGTGAAGGACAGCGGACAGGCATGGATAGACCATGATGAATGCATCAGTTGCGGCATTTGCCACAAGAGTTGTCCCTACCATGCGATTGTTTATATCCCCGTACCCTGCGAAGAGGCTTGTCCGGTGAAAGCTATCAGCAAGGATAAGAAAGGTATCGAGCATATCGACGAAAGCAAATGTATCTATTGCGGAAAGTGCCTCAACGCCTGTCCGTTCGGAGCAATTTTCGAAGTGTCGCAGGTGTTCGATATCCTGCATAAGATACGCAAAGGAGAACAGATAGTAGCCATTGTAGCACCGTCCATTCTGGGACAATTCAAGACTACCATTGAGCAGGTATATGGCGCTCTCAGAGCCGTAGGATTCACAGATGTTATCGAGGTGGCCCAGGGAGCTATGGATACGGTCAGCAACGAGGCACACGAATTGATAGAGAAGTTGGAAGAAGGACAGAAGTTTATGACTACTTCCTGCTGCCCTTCCTATATAGAACTCGTGAACAAACATATTCCAGGAATGAAACCATACGTTTCGGGCACAGGCTCGCCCATGTATTATGCTGCGCGCATTGCCAAAGAGAAACATCCGGATGCCAAAGTAGTTTTCATCGGTCCCTGCGTAGCCAAACGCAAAGAAGCCCAGCGCGATGAAGCCGTAGATTTTGTTATGACTTTCGAAGAAGTGGCATCCGTACTGGATGGATTGGATATTCAGTTGGAACAATCGCAACCTTACACCATGTCGTTCGCATCCGTACGCGAAGCGCATGGATTTGCGCAGGCAGGTGGTGTAATGGGAGCCGTGAAAGCCTATCTGAAGGAAGAAGCCGATAAAATCAACGCAATCCAAGTGGCAAATCTGGATAAAAAGACCATCGGTTCATTGCGGGCGTATGCCAAGTCGGGCAAAGCACCGGGACAATTTATAGAAGTGATGGCATGCGAAGGTGGGTGTATCACCGGACCTTGTACGCACAACGAGATTGCTGCCGGCAAACGACAGTTTGTACAGGAGTTGGCGAAGCAGGAGAAGACGTATGAAAATTGATAATTTAGTTTTTAGGCGCGGATTACGCGGATGAACGCGGATTTTTTTTAGACACGGATTTCACGGATTACACTGTTTTACTGTATAACTCCGGAAATAACCGTGTAATCCGTGAAATCCGCGTCTAAAAAAAATCTAATAGCGCAGCCTTTAATCCGTGAAATCCGCGTAATCCGCGCCTAAAAATTAAATTCCCATTTATTGATTAAACAGTATCATGAAGAACTTGATTGATCAATTACATAACAAGCGGACGCTGAGTGCTGAAGGATACAAAGCACTGCTTCTTTGCCAGGATGCCGATACATTGAAGTATCTGCAAGAGCAGGCACGGGAGGTGTCACTTGAACAGTTTGGCAATCGGGTATTTATCCGTGGTCTGATTGAAATCACCAATCGTTGTCGCAATAACTGTTTTTATTGCGGCATACGGAAGGGGAATCAGTCTGTTCTACGTTACGAGCTGACCCGGGAAGAAATTCTGGATTGTTGCCGTGAAGGATACGCCCTCGGATTCCGGACTTTTGTCTTGCAAGGCGGTGAAGCACCATCCGTAAAAGATGATTTTATCCTTGAAACGGTTACAGCTATACGCCGTGAGTTTCCGGATTGTGCCATCACCTTATCATTAGGCGAAAAGTCCCGTGAGACTTACGAGCGCTTCTTCCAAGCAGGTGCCAATCGGTATTTGCTTCGCCACGAAACACATAATGAAGCGCATTATCATCATCTGCACCCCGATAATATGTCTATCGGACAACGTCTGCAATGCTTGGCATGGCTGAAGGAAATAGGCTATCAGACGGGTACAGGTATCATGGTAGGCAGTCCCGGACAGAGTACCGATCATCTGGTGGAAGATCTTCTTTTTATAGAGCAATTCCATCCTGAAATGATAGGGATTGGTCCTTTTATTCCACACCACGACACTCCGTTTGCGGCATGTCCGCCGGGAAGCATGGAGATGACCCTGAAGCTTCTTTCCATCTTCCGGTTAATGCACCCGAAGGTACTATTGCCTTCCACCACCGCATTAGCAACGCTTGCACCGGATGGACGGGAACGTGGCATACTGGCAGGCGCCAACGTAGTGATGCCGAACCTTTCTCCCCCGGAACAACGAAAGAAGTACTCACTTTATGATAACAAAGCCTCTTTAGGAGCCGAAGCAGCAGAAGGTCTGCAACTGTTAGAAGAAAAACTGGCGGCTATCGGATACCGGATATCGAAAGAAAGAGGAGACTATTGTTAATTACAAAGTACAAAGTAATAATTACAAAGCGTTATAGACATGTATAATGTAAGTTCAAGACAGGCGGAAGAGTTCATCAATCACCAGGAGATACTGGACACGCTGGACTATGCCCGCACAAATAAAGACAACCGTGCCCTCATTGAGAGTCTGCTTGAAAAAGCCGCCTCATACAAAGGCCTGTCCCATCGCGAAGCTGCCCTACTGTTAGAATGCGACCAACCTGACCTGACGGAACGCATCTTCCGTCTGGCACGAGAAATAAAACAGAAGTTATACGGCAACCGCATTGTAATGTTCGCCCCGTTATACCTCTCCAATTACTGTGTGAATGGATGCGTTTACTGCCCCTATCATGCAAAGAACCGCACCATAGCCCGCAAGAAATTATCACAAGAGGAAATATGCCGGGAAGTGATTGCTTTGCAGGACATGGGACACAAACGTCTGGCACTGGAAGCCGGCGAAGATCCGCTGCGTAACCCCATCGATTATATTCTGGAATCCATCCGGACCATCTATGGTATTCATCACAAGAATGGCGCCATCCGGCGGGTAAACGTGAACATTGCCGCCACAACAGTAGAGAATTACCGCCGGCTGAGAGATGCAGGTATCGGTACCTATATTCTTTTTCAGGAAACTTATCACAAGGAGAATTACGAAAATTTGCACCCCACAGGCCCCAAAAGCAAGTATTCCTATCATACCGAGGCCATGGACCGCGCCATGGAAGGCGGTATCGACGATGTAGGTATAGGTGTATTATTCGGGCTGAATACCTATCGCTACGATTTCGTAGGATTGTTGATGCATGCCGAACATCTGGAAGCAGCCTTCGGTGTGGGACCACATACAATCAGCGTGCCTCGCATCTGTCCGGCAGATGATATCGAAACGAAAGATTTCCCCAACGCCATCTCTGATGAAATGTTCTGCCGCCTCGTCGCCGTGATTCGCATTGCAGTACCTTACACCGGAATGATTATTTCCACCCGTGAATCGGAAGCCGTGCGGCGCAAGGTATTGGAATTGGGAATTTCACAAATCAGCGGCGGTTCGCGCACCAGCGTAGGCGGATATGCCATACCGGAAACTAAAGAAGAGAACTCGGCCCAATTCGACATCAACGACCGCCGCACACTGGACGAAGTAGTGAACTGGCTGCTCGATCTGGGACATATACCCAGTTTCTGCACGGCTTGCTACCGTGAAGGCCGGACGGGCGACCGTTTCATGTCTCTCGTCAAGCGGGGACAGATAGCGAATTGTTGTCAGCCCAATGCGTTGATGACTCTGAAAGAATATCTGGAAGATTATGCTTCGCCCGAAACCCGGGAGAAAGGTATACGCCTCATTCATGAAGAGGTGAACCGCATACCAAATCCTAAAATCAAGGAAATCGCTTTGCGGAACTTGAATGAGATAGAGGAAGGAAAAAGGGATTTCAGATTTTAGGCGCAGATTACGCGGATGGACGCGGATTTCTTTTATAGCGCAGCCTTTAATCCGTGAAATCTGCGTAATCCGCGCCTAAAATTATCATAACTCAGCCCGCCAAATTATTATTTATGCCCTCTTAATATTGCGACTAATGAATCAGACTCCTAATGCCAATCGCCTGCACATCGCCCTCTTCGGACGACGAAACAGTGGAAAGTCCAGCCTTGTCAATGCCTTGACAGGGCAAGATACCGTTATAGTCTCCCCTACCCCCGGCACTACCACCGATCCCGTGACGAAGGCCATGGAAATTCATCCTCTCGGTCCATGCCTGTTTATCGACACTCCGGGCTTTGACGACGAAGGCGAGCTGGGAGAAATGCGTGTAGAACGTACCTTGAAAGTAATTGGAAAAACCGACATCGCCCTATTGCTTTGTGAAACCGGAGACATGCGGGAACAAGAATGGCTGCAACGACTGAAAGAGCAAGGCATCCCTGTCATACTGATTCTGAACAAAGCTGACGCACGCGCCAATACCCAACAACTGGCCGAACAAATAAAAGCGACCTGCGGACAACCTCCCGTCATTGTCAGTGCAAAGAACGGTACAGGCATCGAAGCTATCCATCATGCCATTCTGGAAAATTTGCCCGCCGATTTCGGAGAACAAACCATCACCGGGAATCTGGTGGCGGAAGGAGATGTAGTCGTGTTAGTCATGCCTCAGGACATCCAAGCGCCCAAAGGCCGCCTCATCCTTCCTCAGGTACAGACGATCCGCGAACTCCTGGACAAAAAATGTCTGGTCATGAGTTGTACCACAGATAAGTTGAAAGACTCATTACGCGCACTCGCGAATCCCCCAAAATTGATTATCACAGACTCGCAAGTATTCCACACCATATACGAACAGAAACCCGCTGAGAGTCGGCTCACTTCTTTCTCCGTACTCTTTGCCGGATACAAGGGAGATATACACTATTACGTAGAAAGTGCAGCCGCCATCGACGGGCTAACGGAACAATCCCGCGTATTGATAGCCGAAGCCTGCACCCATGCCCCACTGACAGAAGATATCGGCAGAATAAAAATCCCCCACCTGCTGCGTAAGCGAACAGGTGAAGGATTACAAATCGATATCGTCTCCGGAAATGATTTCCCTGAAGATTTATCCAAATACAGTTTAATTATCCACTGCGGTGCCTGTATGTTCAATAGAAAATACGTGCTTAGCCGCATAGAACAGGCGAGGATACAAAAAGTTCCCATGACAAATTATGGGGTAGCAATCGCCTATTTAAATGAAATTTTAGACAAAATAGCCATAAGCCAATCTATCTAAATTCCCCTCCTCCCGGGAGGAGGGGTGCCTGAAAGGCGGGGTGGTAGGTAAGACTACTCCCCATTTTGTCCTCTATTCCAGCTCCTCCAGTACCTTCTTCACATCCACCGCCTGTAGCCGCCCGTACACCTTCTCTCCAATCATCACTACGGGTGCCAGTCCGCACGCTCCCACGCAACGCAGACAATCGAGTGAGAACTTCCCGTCCGGGGTGGTTTCCCCTACTTCGATGCCCAGCACACGCTTGAACTCCTCAAGCAATTTCTCCGAACCACGTACATAACACGCCGTTCCCATGCACACCGAAATAGGATGTTTCCCTTTAGGAGTCATCGTAAAGAAGGTGTAGAATGTTACCACACCATACACACGCGACACCGGAATCCCCAGCTTCGTGGCAATCAGGCGTTGTATCTCTTCCGGCAGATAGCCTTGCAGATGCTGCACCTCATGAAGTATATTGATTAGTTCGCCCGGCTGGTTGCCATGCTTATCGCAAATCGCACGCACTTGTTCGACAACGTCACAGGCTAATTTGATATCTGACATAGTTTTCTCCGTTTTAATAAGTTAATCAATCGCCTTATTGAAATAATGCGTATGCAGCAACCGTTCCGCCGTCTCGCTCAGCGGCTTACCCAGATATTCCTCATACAGAGTCTTGATATACGGATTCTCGTGCGACTTACGCAAAGGCTTCTGCGCATCTTCCCGGTACAGCGCATTGGCACGTGCGTACAACACTTCCGAATTGCCATGATGCAGCGGTTGCCCGCCACCACCGATACAGCCGCCCGGACACGCCATAATCTCAATCACATGATACTCATTCCGTCCGTGGCGAATGTCCTCCAGCAATTGACGGGCATTGCCCAGACCGTGGGCAATACCCACTTTCAGTTCAAAGCCATCCAGATTAATCGTCGCGCGACGCACACCGGCCAGACCACGAACTTGCTCGAAGTTCACATTCTCCAAGGTCCGCCCCGTATAAATTTCATAAACCGAACGCAACGCCGCTTCCATCACACCACCGGTGGTTCCGAAGATGACACCGGCACCCGTCGAAGCTCCCAGCGGCTGGTCGAATTCCTTATCCGTCAGTAGCGTGAAACCTACGTTAGCCCGACGGATAAGCCGTGCCAGTTCGCGGGTAGAGATAGAATAATCCACGTCCGGACTGCCATCAGTCTTAAACTCATGGCGGTCGCACTCATACTTCTTCGCCAGGCAAGGCATAATGGACACCACCACCAATTTCTCACGTGGAATACCCATCTTCTCCGCCCAGAACGTCTTGGCAATGCTGCCGAACATCTGTTGTGGCGAACGTGCCGTAGAGGGAATATCAAGCATATCCGGGAAATGATGTTCAAAGAAATTCACCCAAGCCGGACAGCAGGAAGTCAGGATGGGCAGGCGAACAGACGTATCGCCATTCATATAGCGTGTCAGGCGATTCAATATCTCGGCACCTTCTTCCATGATGGTAAGGTCGGCGGCAAAGTCCGTATCAAATACATAATCAAAACCCAATTCACGAAGGGCGTACACCATCTTTCCCGTTACTAACGTCCCGGCAGGCAGTCCGAATTCTTCTCCCAGAGCCGCACGAACGGCCGGAGCTGTCTGTACAATAACTACCTTATCCGGATTTTCCAGATCCAGCAACAAGCGGTTAGTATGATCGCGTTCCGTCAATGCCCCTACCGGACAAACAGCTACACATTGTCCGCAATAAGTACATTCACTATCGCTCATCATCTTATCGAAAGCCGGAGCAATCGTAGTATTGAAACCACGACGAATGGCTCCCAAGGCGCCTACCGTCTGCACTTCATTGCATACACTCTCGCAACGTCTGCAGAATATACACTTATCCATATTCCGCACAATGGACGAAGTTACTTCACGCTTACGAGGCGAAAGTTCCCCACCATTATAAGGCATCCGCCGGATATTAAAACGTAATGCCAAAGTCTGCAACTCACAGTTGCCGCACTTCGGACAGGTAAGGCAATCATTCGGATGATCCGAAAGTATCAGTTCAGCCACCACCTTGCGGGCATTCATCACACGCAGGGTACTGGTACGCACCACCATTCCTTCTGTACAACGGGTGGCGCAGGCGGGAGCCAGATTACGGCGTCCTTCCACCTCCACGACACAGATACGGCACGAAGCCGGATTATTCTTAACGCAAGTCCCCTTCAAATCAATATGGCAAAGGGTAGGTATATCTATACCGATTTTCCGCGCGGCTTCCAGGATAGTCGAGCCTTCGGGCACGGTAATATAATGGCGGTATATTTGCAGGGTTATTTGTTTTTCTTCAATTTTCTTTCAGTTTACAAGGTTACAGTCAACAAGGTAACAAGTCTTCGAGGCAACTTCCTTGTCCCCTCGTCAACTTGTTTCCTTGTTCCCTTAAACAACATTGATTGCTTTGAATTTACAGCGTGCCATGCACATGCCGCACTTGATGCACTTGTCCGGATTGATGACATGCGGTTTGCGCACATCACCCAGAATGGCATCAGCCGGACAATGTTTAAAGCAAAGATGGCAACCGATACACAGTTCCGGATTAATGGTATAAGTCAGCAATGCTTTGCACTGCTTCGCCCGGCAGGTTTTATCCCTCACATGCTCTACGTATTCATCATAAAAGTTATTTAGCGTAGACAGTACCGGATTGGGTGAAGTCTGTCCCAACCCGCACAAGGCGGTATCCTTTATCACCTTTCCCAATGTAGAGAGTGCATCCAGATCTTTCATCGTGCCTCGTCCTTCGGTTATCTTGTTCAACATTTCCAGCAGACGCTTGTTACCAATACGGCAGGGTGTACATTTTCCACATGATTCTTCCACCGTAAAATCAAGATAGAAACGTGATACAGAAACCATGCAATCATCTTCATCCATTACAATCATACCACCGGATCCCATCATCGATCCTTCCGCCAGCAAGTTGTCAAAGTCAATCGGTGTATCCAGGTGCTTTTCTGTCAGGCATCCCCCCGAAGGTCCGCCCGTCTGCACCGCCTTGAATTTCTTTCCTCCCTTAATGCCACCGCCAATTTCATAAATCACCTCACGCAGTGTCGTACCCATTGGCACTTCTATCAAGCCGACGTTGTTAATCTTACCGGCCAGGGCAAATACTTTAGTCCCCTTCGAACGTTCCGTACCGATAGAAGAGAACCACTCCGCTCCCTTTGTCAGAATAATAGGAATATTGGCAAGCGTCTCCACATTATTCACATTGGTCGGCTTGCCCAGATAACCGGCTTCGGCAGGAAAAGGAGGTTTCAAGGTAGGTTCACCGCGCTTTCCTTCCATAGAGTGGATAAGTGCAGTTTCCTCACCGCATACGAATGCTCCCGCTCCGTAACGTATCTCAATATCAAAACTGAAATCCGTACCGAATATATTCTTCCCCAGCAACCCGTATTCACGTGCCTGGGCAATAGCAATTTTCAATCTTTGTATGGCCAGCGGATATTCTGCCCGGATATAAACCAATCCTTTCGGAGAACCAATGGAATAACCGCAAACTGCCATAGCCTCAACAATGGAGTGCGGATCACCTTCCATGATGGAGCGGTCCATAAAAGCACCGGGATCCCCTTCATCGGCATTACACACCACATATTTCATGTCGGCTTTCTGCTTATTGGCAAACTCCCACTTCAGTCCGGTAGGGAAACCACCACCACCGCGTCCGCGAAGTCCGGAACGTTTTATCACGTCAATCACTTCCTCCGGCTTTTTATGGAGCAGACTATCTGCCAATGCCATATAGCCATCCAGCGCAATATATTCCTCAATGTTTTCGGGATCGATAAAACCACAGTTACGCAAAGCGATGCGCATCTGCTTCCGATAGAAATCCATGTGCTTGGAGTCACTGACGGTCTTCTCCGTCTTCGGATCGATGTAGAGCAGCCGTTCTATCTTCCGTCCCCCGATAATATGCTCTCTGACTATCTCGTCGGCAACATCAGGAACCACCTGGGTATAGAAAGTGTTATCAGGGATAATCTTTACGATAGGTCCCTTTTCACAAAAGCCGAAACAACCGGTAGTGATAATGTCCACCTTGTCGGCAATATTATTTCTCTCGAGTGCTTGCTGAAGACGTTCAGCAATAATGTGGCTGTCGGATGCCTTGCAACCTGTACCGCCACAGATCAGAATTTGCAGATGCTCGGTTCCCAATGCCAACCCACAGCATTGCGCCGCAACCGTCTCATTGCTTTCTTCGCGTAGCAAGAGTGTGCCTTCTGCCCTTTTCTTGATAATTTTCAGATCATGGATAGTTAGTACTTTCATTTTGTAATAGATTTGGGGTCGGGAACAAAGATACAAAAAGACTTGATATTACAAAAGGAAAGCAATAAAGATTGCAGGAGGGAGAATACGCGGTTATAGATTACAATATGATATAATTCACAAATAACAATATATAAGTATTCACGAAAAGGATATTCACTATTTATAGGTATTGCCCCATCGCCTCATTTGTGCGACCTTTGCAGCAAACAAAAATCAGCTTATGGAAGAAATACTGAAGCGGACAACAAACGGTTTTATCTCCTTTTGTACTAAGTGCCACGCCTACCATGTAGAGTTCGGCAATCTTTTCTTCACCTTCACGGAAGATGAATTCGAACATTTCTGCCAATATATCAACTCTATCGACGGCGAATATTATCAAGAATTGAACAAGGAGATGAAGAACGCCCGCAAGATATTTCTCCGGATGCCGGTAAAAGGCTTTTATTGCGCCCTCTATCCGGATGAACTGAAGGAGTTGAGACGCCTGATCGACTTCTCCCTGACAGACGACGCCATTGAAAGCGCATTATCCCTGGAAAACTATTGTTTAAATTAAGAAGATAATTATGAAAATTGAAAAGATTGTAGCCCGCGAGATACTCGATTCACGCGGTAACCCCACGGTAGAAGTGGACGTAGTTTTGGAATGTGGTGTTATGGGACGTGCAGCCGTACCATCAGGCGCCTCAACCGGTGAACACGAAGCACTGGAATTACGCGATAAAGATCCGAAACGCTACGGTGGTAAAGGAACTTTGAAAGCCGTAGAAAACGTAAATACTGTCATCGCTCCGGCCCTCATCGGCTGGTCGGCATTGGAACAACGTGCCATTGACAAGAAGATGCTGGAACTGGACGGTACTCCTACTAAATCAAAATTGGGTGCCAATGCCATTCTGGGCGTTTCTTTGGCTGTAGCCAAGGCTGCTGCAAATTACCTCGACATACCTTTATACAGATATATCGGCGGAGTAAATACTTACATTATGCCTGTCCCCATGATGAATATCATCAATGGTGGTTCACATAGCGACGCTCCCATTGCTTTCCAGGAATTCATGATCCGCCCTGTAGGTGCACCTTCTTTCCGTGAAGGCCTGCGCATGGGTACTGAAGTATTCCACGCCTTGAAGAAAGTATTACACGACCGCGGCCTGAGCACTGCCGTAGGAGATGAAGGAGGTTTTGCCCCTGCATTGGACGGTACTGAAGATGCACTGGATTCCATCATGGCAGCTATCAAAGCAGCAGGCTACGAACCGGGTAAAGATGTAAAAATCGGTATGGACTGTGCATCCTCTGAATTCTATAAGAATGGAGTGTACGACTACACTATCTTCGAAGGTGAGAAAGGTAAGAAGCGTACTGCGGATGAGCAGATTGATTACATGGAATATTTGATTAATAAATACCCGATTGACTCTATTGAGGACGGAATGAGCGAAAACGACTGGGACGGCTGGAAGAAACTGACCGAACGTATCGGCGATCGTTGCCAGCTGGTAGGAGACGACTTGTTTGTAACAAACGTAGAATTCCTTGCCAAAGGCATTGCTATGGGCTGTGCCAATTCTATCCTCATTAAAGTCAACCAGATCGGCTCGCTCAGCGAAACGCTGGATGCTATCGAAATGGCTCACCGCCACGGCTATACCACGGTTACTTCCCACCGCTCCGGTGAAACGGAAGACGCCACTATTGCCGACATCGCCGTAGCAACCAACAGCGGGCAGATCAAGACCGGTTCGTTAAGCCGCTCCGATCGCATGGCTAAGTACAACCAACTATTGCGCATCGAAGAAGAACTAAACGAACTTCCAGTATATGGCTACAAAAGAATAAAATAATGCTTTGTAGTGAATAAGTCATAAAAGCAAATGCGGGTGCCTGTGAAGGTACCCGCATTCGCATTATACAATATGAATAATAAAAAAGGTGCCCATGCGGAGGCCTTGAGATTTTGACAACAGACTGTATATCAATAGCTATTTGAGGATAAAATTCTGAATCCACCGTGTAACCCTA
>ENA-UONV01002453-UONV01002453.1-human-gut-metagenome-genome-assembly--contig:-CS4-NODE-2453-length-13672-cov-5.598810_pt1 | contig 13672 bp, 9 predicted proteins | sample MGYA00242461_ERZ724008 | MGnify/ENA metagenome assembly ERZ724008 | reverse complement strand
CGACGCAGGCGCTGACCGAGGTCAGAGGCTCCGACTGCGGCTTTGAGTATCGCCTCAGCGCATTTGAGAAGATAAACTGTGCTATCATGGGCGCGGTGTTCAAGCTTACTCCCGACGATCCCGAGGCTATCGGCGCGCGCATGAAGGAAATGAACGAAAAGCGCACGGCAAGTCAGCCGCTGGATATGCCCTCGGCAGGCAGCGCGTTCAAGCGCCCCGTGGGCGGCTATGCCGCGGCGCTCATTGACCAGTGCGGTCTGAAGGGCTACACCGTCGGCGGTGCGCAGATAAGCCAAAAGCATGCCGGCTTTGCGGTCAATACGGGCAGCGCAACATACGACGATGTCGTTGAACTGCTCGACCACGTCCGCCGCGAGGTCTATGCGCAGACACAGATCACCCTCGAGCCGGAGATACGCATCTACCCCAAGGGCATGATGCTTGTTGACGACTGGCGCGAGAGAAAGCAGACCATAATCGACGGTATGCTCGAACAGGCAAAGCAGAATGCCGCAGACTCGGCGGCCGAGAGCAGCGACGTTCGGCCGAGCTGAGCGTTTTGGAGAGTGGATATATGGAGTTTCTTATCATAACCGGCCTGTCCGGCGGCGGCAAGAGCCAGGCCGCGGACATAATTGAGGATCTGGATTACTACTGTGTGGATAACATGCCCGTTGCGCTCATTCCGAAGTTTGCCGAGCTTTGCGCGGCGACCAAGGGTCGCTACGAGAAGGTCGCACTGGTGACGGATATCCGCGAAAAAAACGGAATAAAGGACATTTTCAACGCACTCGAAACGCTCAGAGAGATGGACTTCGGCTATAAGATCCTGTTCATGGAGGCAAAGCCGTCGGTCATCGTAAAGCGCTATAAGGAGTCGCGCCGTCCGCATCCGCTGGCGGCAAAGTCCGGCGGCTCGATCGAGGACGCGATACTCAAGGAGACCGAGCAGCTGCGCCCGATACGCGACATTGCCGATTATATCATCGACACCTCGCACCTGACCCTCGGGCAGCTGCACAACGAGCTGTACACTTATTTTTCCGACTCCGCGACCGACCGCGCGATCATGGTAAACGTCATATCCTTCGGCTTTAAATACGGCATGCCGCTGGATGCCGACCTCGTGTTCGACGTGAGATTTCTGCCCAATCCCTTTTACGTTGAGGATCTGAAGCTTTTAAGCGGCCTTGACGCTCCGGTCAGGGACTATGTTTTCAGCTTTGAGCAGTCGAACGTTTTCATGGACAAGCTCACGGACATGATAGAGTATCTGCTGCCGCTGTACATAGAAGAGGGAAAGTACAGCCTTACGATCGCCATCGGCTGCACCGGCGGCCGGCACCGCTCCGTCGCCGTGGCCTCGGCGCTTGCCGGGCACCTTAAGTGCTTCGGCGTGCCGACGGTGAGCATAAACCGCGATATAAACAAATAAGCATGGAAAAAACCTTCGCACAAAAAGTTAAAACAGAGCTGTGTCAGCCTCGGGTCGAGCGCAAATGCTGCGCTGTTGCCGAGGCCTACGGCGTTCTGCTGTATGCGCACAGCTTTTCGGCAAAGGAAATACGCATAACGACGGCAAGCGACGAGCTTGCCGCGCGCCTTCCGCACCTGATGCGCCGCGCCTTCGGTATCGACTTCGACGAGCCGGAGAAAGGCCGCGGCGTGAAGCATTCGTTCCGGGTAAACGACCCGGATAAGCTGCGCGCGGTGTTCGACGTTGTCGGAAACGACATGAACAGCCCCTCGCTGCACATAAACTTCGGCGTCATCGAGGAGCCGTGCTGCAAGGCCTCGTTTATCCGCGGCGCGTTTCTCGCCGGCGGCTCGGTGACAGACCCGGCAAAGCGCTATCACATGGAGCTTGCCACGACGCACTACAGCGTAAGCCGCGAGACATACTCGGTGCTGCTTGAGATGGGCTTTTCGCCCAAGGAGGCGCAGCGCAAGGGCGACTATCTGCTGTATTTCAAAAAAAGCGAGCATATAGAAGACCTGCTGACGACGATCGGCGCGCCGGTCGCTGCGATGGATATCATGTCCGCTAAGGTCGAAAAGGACATGAAAAACAGCATAAACCGCAAGGTAAACTGCGATTCTGCAACTGCCGACAAGGTCGTCGAGGCCGCGGCAAAGCAGATGGAGGCCATCCGCCGCATAGATAAGCTCTATGGGCTGGATTCCTTGCCGGATAAGCTTCAGGAGGCCGCGCTTCTGCGCTACGCAAACCCCGAGGCGAGCCTTGCCGACCTTGCCACGCTCTCGTATCCGCCGGTATCCAAAAGCTGCCTGAGCCACAGGCTCAAGAAGCTGCTGACATACACTCCCGAGGAAGACTGAATATGAGCTTTGTTCACCTGCATGTTCATACCGAATATTCGCTGCTCGACGGCGACTGCCGCATCGAGCCGCTCGTTGAGCGCGCAAAGCAGCTCGGTCAGACCGCGCTCGCTATCACCGACCACGGCGTCATGTACGGCGCCGTCGCGTTTTACAAGGCCTGCTGCGCGGCCGGTATAAAGCCGATCATCGGCTGCGAGGTCTATGTTGCGCCGAGATCGCGCTTTGACAAGGAGCACGGCCTTGACTCGGAGTACACGCACCTTATCCTGCTGTGCAAAAACGAAACGGGCTACAAAAATCTGTGCTACCTCGTTTCCATGGCCTTCACCGAGGGCTTTTACATCAAGCCGCGCATCGACTGGGCGCTGCTGCACGAGCGCGCCGAGGGGCTTATCTGCCTTTCCGGCTGCGTCGCCGGTGCTATACCGCGCATGATAAACGCCGGAAACTACGAGGGCGCGAAGAAAAAGGCGCTGGAGCTGAGCGAGCTTTTCGGCAGGGACGGCTTTTATCTTGAGATCCAGGATCACGGCCTTGAGGCCGAAAAGCGCGCGGCCGAGGGGCTTTTGCGCATCCACCGCGAGACCGGCATTCCCCTTGCCGTCACAAACGACGCGCACTATGTCGAAAAAGACGACGCGTATTATCAGGACGTTCTGATGTGCGTGCAGATGCAGAAAACCATAACCGACCCTGCGCGCATGAAATTTGAGACCAACGAGTTTTACCTCAAGGACGAGGCCGAGATGCGCGCGCTGTTTCCCGAATACCCCGAGGCTGCCGACAACACCGCAAAGATTGCGGACATGTGCGGCTACGACTTCGAGTTCGGAAAATACAAGCTGCCGCGCTTCAAGCTGCCCGAGGGCGAGAGCGACAGCTTTGACTATCTGCAAAAGCTCTGCCGCGCAGGACTTGCGCGCAGATACCCAAACGACGACGGAACCGTTGCAAAGCAGCTCGACTATGAGCTTGCCATGATAAAAAAGATGGGCTTTGTCGATTACTTTCTCATCGTTTCCGACTTCATCGCCTACGCGAAAAGCCAAAAGATCCCCGTCGGCCCCGGGCGCGGCTCGGCAGCCGGCAGCGTCGTTTCCTACACTCTGAACATAACCGACGTCGATCCCATAAAATACAGCCTTTATTTCGAGCGCTTCTTAAACCCCGAGCGTGTGAGCATGCCCGATATTGATATCGACTTCTGCGTCAACCGCCGCGGCGAGGTAATCGACTACGTAAACCGCAAATACGGCCACGACCACGTTGCACAGATAGTCACCTTCGGCACGATGGCAGCGCGCGCTGCCGTGCGCGACGTTGCGCGCGTGCTCGACATAAGCTACGGCGACGCCGATGCCGTTGCAAAGGCCATACCCATGGGGCCGAACATGACCATAAAGGACGCACTGCGCGTATCAAAGCCCCTGCGCGACATGTACGAGGGCGACGAGATGCTGCACCGGCTCATCGACGTGGCCGAAGCGCTCGAGGGCATGCCGCGCCACGCGAGCATGCACGCAGCCGGCGTTGTCATAACCGACAGGCCCGTTTACGAATACGTTCCTCTATCGAAAAACGACGAATCGGTCGTCACGCAGTATCAGATGACAACGCTTGAGGAGCTTGGGCTTCTCAAGATGGACTTTCTCGGTCTGCGAAACCTCACAGTGCTCGAGGATGCGGCGAAAATGGTGCGTCGCACCGAGCCGGATTTCGAGGTCGAGAAGATCCCCGACGGCGACGCAGAGGTTTTCAAAATGCTCTCGGAGGGGCACACGAGCGGCGTTTTCCAGCTTGAAAGCACCGGCATGACCGGCGTTTGCACCGGCCTTAAGCCCAAGAGCATTGAAGATATCACCGCAGTCATAGCCCTGTACCGCCCCGGCCCGATGGACAGCATTCCGCGATTTATCGAGTGCTCGGCACATCCCGAGAAGATAAGCTACAAGCACGAGCTTCTGCGCCCGATACTCGAGGTCACCTACGGCTGTATCGTCTATCAGGAGCAGGTAATTGAAATTTTCCGCCGCCTTGCCGGATTTTCGCTCGGCCAGGCGGACATGATCCGCCGCGCGATGAGCAAGAAAAAGCACAAGGTCATCGACGCCGAGCGCGTCGCCTTCGTTCACGGCGACGAGAGCCGCGGCATCGACGGCGCAATAAAGCGCGGCATCCCCGAAAGCGTTGCAAACAGCATCTATGACGAGATCCTTGACTTTGCGTCCTACGCTTTCAACAAGGCGCACGCGGTGAGCTACGCGATAGTATCCTACCGCACGGCGTACATGAAAAAGCACTATCCGCGCCAGTACATGGCCGCGCTGCTCTCGTCGGTGCTCGATAACAGCACCAAGATCGCCGAGTACATCGCCGAATGCCGCGAGATGGGCATAAGGCTTCTGCCGCCGGACGTCAACGAGTCGTTTGCCGACTTCTCCGTCAGCGGAAACGATATCCGCTTCGGCCTTGTTGCGATAAAAAGCATCGGCCGCGGCTTCATAAACGAGCTTATTTCGCGCCGAGAGGAGGACGGGCCGTTCCGCAGCCTTGAGGATTTCTGCCGCCGCATGGCAGGCAGGGAGCTCAACCGCCGCGCGGTCGAAAACCTCATCCGCGCCGGAGCGTTCGACAGCATGGGCTTTAAGCGCAAGGCGCTGCTGCGCGTGGCAGGCGTTATGATCGACGGCATCCAGCAGGAAAGCCGCAACAACGTCGAGGGGCAGCTCAATCTCTTCGGCGAGCCGGATTTTGAGGATGCCGGAGCCATCAGGATCAAGATCCCGGAGGTCGAGGAGTACACACGCGCAGAGCTGCTTGCAATGGAAAAGGAGACGGCCGGTCTGTACCTGAGCGGCCACCCGATGGACGAGTACCGCGCCGCCGTGCGCAGAGCCGGGATAGTACCCATAGGCGCGATTTTGACAGACTCCGCCTCCGAGAGCGAGAAAAAGACCTATCCCGACGGCGCCGTCGTCACCGTTGCAGGCGTCGTGCAGTCAAGCCGCACGCGCACGACGAAGTCGAACACGCTCATGAGCTACATCAACCTCGAGGACGACACCGGCGCGATGGAGCTGATCGCGTTCCAGCGCGCGCTGGACACAGGCAGTGTGTATATCAAAGACAACGCGCCCATCATCGTGCGCGGCCGCATATCCATGCGCGACGAGAAGGAGCCGCAGCTCATGGCGGACAGCATCCGCCCGATAGCCGATCTCGGCAAGCTCAAGCCCGAGCCGCCGAGACCAAACGCCGACTCCAAGCTCTGGGTCAAGCTGCCCGGCGAGGACGATCCGCGCCTTGCGCGCATCGAGCTGATCCTCACCATGTTCCCCGGCCAGCAGCAGATGATAATTTATCTCGAGCGCGAAAAGCGCCGCATCGGCGCAAAGTGCCTGATCCACCCCTCGCTCATCGCCGAGCTGAAAGAGCTCTGCGGCGATGCCAATGTTTTCTTGGAGGCGAATTGACGCCGCTACGAATCCGCGCAATAAACGCGCAATAAACGTATAGGAGGAGCGCCAAAGCGCTACTGAAAAAATGAGTGTTAAAAATGCAGTACATAAGACATCCGGATATGCCGCGGCGGCCGCGCTGTCGGCACTTTTGGTGAAATACCCACTGCGGAAGCTGGGCATGCATAAGGCCAATGCCGCGCTGATGCAGGCGCATGAGGCGGCCAGCGGTGCGTACTTCCTCGCCGCGCTGCTGCACATGGCAACGTCACCGAAGACGAGCGGCTGCAAGGCCGCAAGCGGTGCTGCCGCATTTGCCGTCAGCGTCGTGCTCATCGCCGACTGCCACATGGCAAAGGATCAGACCTCGAAAATGCAGCGTCATCGTATCTATTCCGCGGCTCTGGCCGCTGCCGCCGCCCTCCATGCTTTTTAGCAGCGCTTTACTGCGCCTCTAAAAAATGGAGAAGATATTTATTGCCCGAAAACGGGTCAAAAATCTGAATATACGCATCACGCGCGATGGCCAGGTGCATGTAACGGCGCCGCTGCGTATGTCGGACGCAGATATCGAGTCGATACTGGATCGAAAGCGCGGCTGGATCGAAAAGCACCGCGGCCAGATGCTCGAAAAAGCCCGGCTCAGACCGCAGAATTTTGAAAGCGGTGAGACTCTGCGCGTGCTCGGCAAACCGTTTCGGCTTCGCGTTGAGGAGGGCGGCACGCCCGGCGTCGCGATATCCGGCGGCGAGGTCGTGCTCACCATGCGCCCGGGCAGCTCGCGCGAGCAGCGCGAGGCTGCGGTAATCGAGTTTTACCGCGCGATATTAACGCCGATCGCGGAGGAGTATCTTGCGCTGTGGCAGGACAGGACCGGCTTGCGCTGCCGCGAATGGCACACAAAAAAGATGAAAACGCGCTGGGGCAGCTGCAACGTTGCCGAGCGCAGGATATGGCTGAGCGTGTACCTTGCCGCCGAACCGCGCGAGTTCATCTCAGAGGTCGTTCTGCATGAGCTGGCGCACCTCAAGTATCCCGGTCACGGCGTCGATTTCAAGGCCTTCATGGATTTTCAGAGGCGCATTGACGCACCTACGGATACGGATTTTGCGTGAACCCGGTATCGAAACTGCTGACAAAACCGTGACGTTTCGCGTAACGCAAGTACGGCGCTGAATTTTGCACCGCGCCATGTAGGGGCGAGCATTGCTCGCCCATCGCCACGGTTTTGTCGGCGCGAAAATCGACAGTCGTAGGGAACGGATTTATCCGTTCCGCTGTGATGGTTTCGTCGGCACCTACCGGTCGGGCAACCGCAAAAAACGTATCGGCACCAGCGTTAATGCGCCTCTAAAAAAATGTAGCGCCTACGGCGCGGATATAATTACACCTCATCTGCCGCAAGCGGCATCTTCCCCTCAAGCTCCGCAAGGGGAAGACAATTGGGTGCAGCCTAATTTTGCACTAATATAGCACAATCTAATGTAGCGCGAAGCGCACACGGTTTTGCATGCACCCTCGAACCGGGCAAGCGCAATATATGTATCCGCAGCTGCGTCAATTCGCCGCTAAAAAACCGGGCACTAACATAAACGTATAGGAGAAGCCTTAATTCGCTATTAAAAAATGAAGAAGATCGGAAGTTTTAATTTGGGTCTGGCGTTTGCCGGATGTTTTTTGGGGGCAGGGTATGTCTCCGGGCAGGAGCTGTGGCAATTTTTCGGCTCGTTCGGCGCAAAGGGCGTCGCCGGGCTGCTGGTGGCCGTGGCGCTGCTGTTTTTCACCGGGATCATAATGATCCTGCTGGGCAGACTCACGAGGCTCAGCGAGATCGACAAGATAGTTGTGCGCCGTGACTGGCCGCTGCTGCGCGGCGCGGTGACGGTGCTGGAGCTGCTGTTTCTGTTCGGTGTGGGCACGATAATGTCGGCCGGCGTCGGCGCGCTGCTCGAGCAGCTGTTCGGCCTTGCGCCGTTTATCGGCTCGGCGGTGTTCGCGGCGCTTGTCGCGGTCGTGTCGCTTGCCGGATTTTCGGGCATGGTCTCGGCGTTTTCGGCGACCGTGCCGGTGCTGTCGGTCGTGACGCTCATATTCGGCGTCATGAGTATATGCTCAAACGGCCTTGTTCTGCCGCAGTCGGGCGGCGGCAGCAATCCGCTCATGAGCTCGTGGCTCGTCGCGGCGGTGAGCTTCGCCTGCTATAACGTGTTCGGCAGCATTGCCATGATCGCGCCGCTCGGCCCGTATGTAAAAAGCAAAAAAGCCGCGGTAGGCGGCATTGCTATAGGTGCGTGCGTTCTGCTGCTGATAGCCGGAAGTGTGCTCGTTTCCGTCTCGGCCGCGCCGGAAACCGCCGATGCGCAGCTTCCGATGCTCGCCCTTGCTCAGAGCCGCGGCATCGTGTGGGGCTATGTTTACGGCGTTTTGCTTCTGCTTGCCATGTTCGGCACGGCGCTTTCGAGCCTCGTCGCCTTCGTTAGTATGCTGGCGGCAAAATCTGCGCGCATTTCCGGGCATAAAAATAAGTTCACCGCGCTGTGCGCTCTGTGCATGTTCCTCGGCAGCCTGTTCGGCTTCGGCGACCTCATCGGCGTCGTGTATCCCATATTCGGCTATTGCAGCAGCGTGTTCATCGTCCTCATGGCGGTGCACTATTTTAAAGTTAAAAAACAAAATGCACAAAAGGCGTGACCGTTCGATCACGCCTTTTTTCTATCTGTATCGGGCAGTCAGGACGATGCTTATCAGTGCTGTGATCATCTTTGCGAAAACTGTGCTCCACCAGATCATTATCTGGCCGCCGAGCAGAGGCGGCAGAGCGAGCATCAGAACAAGCATGAGCACGGGCTCGGCGAAGGTAAGGATATAGGACAGCACGTTCTTCTCGGTTGCGTAAAATGCCGCCGTTGAAACTCGTGTTATCGCGTCAAACGGGACCGAGACAAGAAAGATCGGCATGACCGCTATGACCCCTGCGTTCACCGCGGCGGACGAGCCGAACAGCAGCCCGATCTTCCCCCTGAGCAGATAGATAAGCAGCCCTCCGATAAGCGCCAGAGCCATGGCAAATTCATACGCCATCGTCTTTGTGTGCTTGAGCGATTTTTTGTTGCCTGCGCCGTAAAAACGGCTCATAAGCGGCTGGCTTCCGTCGCCGACGCCCTGCAGCAGCAGATAGACGATGCAGATGATGTACGATATACATGCATAGACCGCGATCGCCTCCTGTCCGCCGTAGGACACCGAAAAGCGGTTTATGATAACAAGCGATATGTTCGGCGCGAGGGTAAGGCCGAACGGTGCAAGGCCGATCTTCAATATCCGAAGTGCCGTTTTAGGAGCGCCGGCAGCTGCGACCTTCAAAGCGAGATTCTTTTTAGCCGCGCAGTAAACAAGAGCTATCGCCATTGTGATGCCCTGCCCGATGACCGTCGCCAGAGCCGCGCCGTACATGCCCTGTCCCATGACCCACACGAAGGCATAGTCGAGGACGATGTTCGCGGCAAAGCCGCAGATCATGGCAAGCATTGCCCACACCGAGCCTCCGTAATTGCGCATAAACGGAACAAGCCCTGTGCCGAATATCTGCAAAACGGCGCCGAGTGCGATCACCCTTATATACTCATCGCCGAGCGTGAGCAGACCGCCCGATGCGCCGAGCGCAGCGAGAATGCTTTTTGAGGCGAGGTACACCGCTCCGGTCAAAATCACGCTGAAAAGCAGCATCAGCCACGTCGCCGCGGCAATGTATTCCCGCGCCTTCTCCGCGTTTCCCTCGGCTTTCAGGATCGAATATTTAACAGCGCCGCCCATGCCAAGCCCCGTTCCAACGGCTTGAAGGACAGCAGTTACGGGATAGGCAATGTTTATCGTGGAAAGCCCGGCATCGCCGATGGAGTTGCCGACAAAAAAGCCGTCAACTATGGCATACACTCCGGACAGCGCAAACGACAGCACGGACGGTATGACATATTGGAAAAACGTCCGTCTGTTACTCATTGCCTAAGCCTCCGTGTGTAGTGATATGTTCCGATAATAGCATTTGCAGATCCAATAGTCAACGGCGCTCGGCGCGATGGCACTCCGGCAAAAAACAGCCGCGGCAGAATGTTCTGCCGCGGCTGCTTGCTGCTTAAATTATTTTGCTCACGCCTTGGTCTCGGGCGGAACAATGTCGAAGGTCGGAACGACCTCGATGCTCAGGTCGCCGTCGCCCACTTCGAAGTTCGTCAGAACGTCGCTGCCGGCGATGACAAAGGTGAAGGTCTCGATATCGTTAGCTCTCATATTGATGCCCACCATGCGGTTGAGGTCGTACGCAACGAGCTGACCGTTGAGATAGACCTTTACGATGTATGAGCGGAGGAGTATCTCCGAATCAAGCTGGTTTGTGTACTTCGTCTGCACGATGAAATCGCTGCCGCGCGAGAATGCCTTGGTAACGGTGATCGGCAGATTGGAAACCGTGCTGACACTCTCGGTCGTCGAGTAGAAGCCCTTGCCCTCCTCGGGAACGAAGCGCGCACCGGTGTAGTAAACGCTCTGGCCGAGCCAGTCGCCGTAAAGAGCACGGGCGGCAAGGCTCTTGGCGTTATACACCTTCAGCTCGTTCGGGTTGCTCGTTGTGAGCGTATTGGGGATGAGCACGAGCTTGTCGGCAGTGAAGTTCAGGCTGTCATAAACGCCGCCGCAGATAAGGGCAAGCCGGGTGCTGCCGGTCTTATCCATGCTGTACACATAGCGGTTGAAGGATGACAGGCAGTAGAACTTATCGTCGAATTTATACAGCGAGCGGTTGCGCACGTTTGTCGTCTTGGGGAACTCGCCGACGAGAGTTATCGCGCCGGGAGCTTCAACGGAAACGGCGTACAGGTTCAGGTCATAGTTGCCCTCGGTGTCATATGCGAGGAAGTACATGACGTGTCCGTCAAAAAAGCTTGTGTTGATCTTATAGTCACAGACCTTTGATATGTTGCCGCTTGCGATGTCGTAGGCATAGAGCTTATCGATGTTTACGCTTGACTCCACGCCCTGCTCGTTTTTGAAAACCATAAGCTCGGCCATCTTGAAATAGATCTTGCCGTTCCAGCCGTAGGGCACGAAGTTCGGCACCTGGGAATAGGGGATATCCGAGCGTATCGCGTTGAACGCACCGTTTACGATCCTGCCGAATGCGTATGTGTAGCCGGAGGGCTTATCGGCATATTTGGTGAACGCAAGCGCGTAAAGCTGTCCGTCATAGAAGCAGTAGGACTCGATGATATAGCCATCGTAGACAGTGGAGAATGTGCCGCTTGCCGGATCATAGCACATGAGCGCGCCCTTTTCGCTTCCGGTCGTGCTGCGGCAGAAATACACCTTGCCGTTATACACGCTTATGTTGTCAAGATACTGGCCGACCGCCGCGCTGTAAAGCTTGGTGCTGACTCTGGCGGAGCTGACCGCGTACAGGCCGTAGCTTACAGTGTCCACAGTGTCGTAGCCCTTATACAGGCAGTAGTTCGTTTTGCCGATCTGGACGGCGATGCTGTCGTTTTCGAGGTTTGCCTCGTATGCGGCCATGTCGGTGTTGACCTTGGAATCGTGGCCCTGGCGCAGCGCAGGCTCAACAAGGCGCGCGATGACCGTGGCTATCTGGCCGCGGCTGGTCGTGCTCGTTCCGCAGAAGCGATAGGACGAGTCCACGCCGATCATTACGCCGGCGGCATAGAGCTTTTCGACCGAGGCCTTGTAGTAGCCGGGGATGCTGCTCAGATCGCCGATGGCGTAGTCGCAGATCTTCGGCATATCCTGATCGTCGATCGTCTTGGCAAACAGATACGCGAGGTTATAGCGATTGATGCTCTGGCTGAGCTTTCCCACCGCCGGAGTTGCCGAGGGCAGCATGCCGCGCTCGGAGCAGTATCTGTAATAGGTCATGAACCAAGCCTCGTTCTGGCTCGGCTCGGCAATAAGATTGTCGTTATACGCGGCGTGGATGCGCGCGGCTATCGTTATGGCCTCGGCCCAGCTGACGTTGTTGTTCGGGCGGAAGGTCTTGTCCGTATAGCCGAGCATGATGCCCTTGTTATAGGCGGTCTTGACGCCGGAATAGCACCATGTTTTTGAGCTTACATCGGTGAACGTGCTGCTGTTCATCTGGCCGATATCGTCAAAAACAGCGAGCCTTTGTCCGGGGATCGCATCGGCCAGCACGCCGACAGACGCGACGGCGAGCAGGCTGCTTACAACAAGCACCAGCGCCAACACTCTGCGAATTTTTTTCATATGGGCAAACCTCCGGGGCGATAGATTCATGGTTACAAATTGGTGTCATTTATTATATCAGGTTACATAATATTTTGCAATACTATTTTATAATTATTGTATAGCGAAAACGGCTGCAAGATGGTAAAATGAATGCAAATACAAAAAAACAAGGAGTGTGAGCTATGAAATACGGCTTCATCGGACTCGGCAACATGGCCGGAGCCATCATTGCAGGCATGGCCGCCTGCGGCAAGTTCAAAAACGACTATCTATACGGCTTTAATCGCAGTCAGGGCAAGACGCTTGCGCTGAAGGAAAAGCACGGGCTGATCCCCTGCGCATCGGCGGCCGAGGTCGCGGAAAAGGCAGACGTGATCATTCTCGCGGTCAAGCCGCAGGTGCTGCCCGAGGTCATGCCGGAGATAGCCAAGGGCATCACCAAGGATAAAACCGTTATCAGCATCGCCGCCGGCAAGAGCATCGGCTGGTATGAGGAGCGCCTTGCCAAGGGCGTGCCCGTTGTAAGGTGCATGCCGAACATAAACGCAAAGGTCAAGGCCTCGGTCACCGCGATCTGCGGCGGCAAGGGCGCAACGGCCGACGATATAAAGATCGCCGACGGCATTTTCGCGTCCGTCGGCAAGATATATCACAGTGAGGAAAAAATGTTCCCGGCGTTCGGCGCGCTGGGCGGAGCCTCCGGTGCGTTTGTGCTGCTGTACATTGACGCGCTGGCCGAGGCCGGAGTGCGCGCGGGGTTTTCGCGGCCGATGGCCGAGGAGATCGCAACGGCTACCGTCATGGGCAGCGGCGCGCTGGCCATGGACAGCGACGAGCACCCCATCGCGCTCATGAATCGTGTGTGCTCGCCCGGCGGCACCACCGTCGAGGGCGTCTGCAAGCTCAAGGAGCTTGGCGTTGAGACCGCCGTCCAGCAAGCCCTCCAGGCCATAATCGACAAAGACATTTTTTTAGAGGCGAATTGGGGCACCTACGGATACGGTTATCTCTGGTAGCCCGACCGGTGAGTGCCGACGAAGCCGGGAAACTGCCGCGCTACGCAAGGTTGTGCTATATTAGTGCAAAATTTACGCCGCGCCTCATTGGCTCCACTGTCAAGGGGAGCAGGCAGCTTGCTGCCGAGGGGTTGAATAAAAAAACTATTAACTAACAGCTATTAGCTCTCCGCTGCGGCCAACAGCCGCTCGTAGGGAACGGGCTTGCCCGTTCCGTGTGCGATGGTTTAGCTGGCAGTTTCCGGTCGTGACACCGCAATAAATGTATCGGTACAATGTAAAAACGCCTCTAAAAAAACGGATTTATCCGTTCCGCTGTGATGGTTTCGTCGGAACACAAATATATAATCGTAGGGGCGAGCATTGCTCGCCCGTTTGTTATTGTTTCGTCAGCAGTTCCCGGTCGGGCAACCGCAATAACCGTATCCGTGACTGCGTAAATGCGCCTCAAAAAAGGCGCTATTAAAAAAGTGCGGCACGAGCCGCACACCATAATTATTCACTATTAATTATTCATCATTCATTATTCATTGGCGGTGCTTGCACCGCCTTTTGCCTTCCCCTGCGTAGCTTGAGGGGAAGGTGTCGCTTGCGACGGATGAGGTG